>Ga0206123_10000340_pt1 | contig 46742 bp, 39 predicted proteins | sample Helgoland_Spring_2_FD_160086 | JGI IMG/M metagenome (GOLD analysis project Ga0206123, IMG submission 160086) | Pelagic subsurface seawater microbial communities from Kabeltonne, Helgoland, North Sea - Helgoland_Spring_Bloom_20160316_1 | ecosystem: Environmental > Aquatic > Marine > Epipelagic ...
GGATCGGGGACTGAAAACCACACAGGCCTTGGTCATCCTGGCCCGCAAGCTGGCCCGCACCGCCTTCGCATTGATGAAGCGGCAGGAGGATTATTGCCCGGCAAGGCTCTAATGAGCCTTGCCGGGAGCCATAGAATCTCCCACAAGGCGGGCGTATGCACCGTGCGAGCGGGCCCTGTGGGAGCGGGCTTTGTGGGAGCGGGCCTTGCCCGCGAAAGGGCGCGAAGCGCCCGGCAACGGTTGCCCCGCAGGATACCAGAGGCCCCTCTAATCCCTAACCCTACCGGTAATCATCAAACCCACTGTCATGCCGAAAAGTCAGCGGTTGCTCCCAACCTGGCAAACGAATCTCCCGATCGGTGATCGCCACGTCGTCGCCATGCAGCACGCCGTCGTTGAAGTGGTATTCCGGCACGGTCTGGCCGGCCAGGGCGCGTTGGTCGTAGTCGCTGGCGGCCTCGCGGGTGGCGCCCACCCGGTCGCGCCAGCCGGCCAGGGCGGTGTCGCCGTGACGGCGCGCCAGCAGGTTGGTGGTGGCGTCCGGTGACAGCACCACGGCGGTGGCGTTGTTGCCGCCGAAGCCCTTTGAATTGAGCAGAGCGGCGTCGGGACGAAGGTCGCGGTGACCTTGCTGCAGGGATAAGCGGTCGGTATGCAGATCCTCGGCGAAGCGGTCCACCGTGGCGATGCCCGGCAGTAAGCCGTCGGCGAAGGTGCCCAGTGACGCGGCCAGTTGGTCACCGCCGGCGCTGCCCAGGGAATGCCCCACGTACGCTTTGATCGCCGCCACCGGCCAGTCGTGGATGCCGAACGCGTGGGCGACCTGGTTGAGTACATGGGACTCCGTGACCCGGTTTTGCGGGGTGCCGGTGCCGTGGGCATGCACGTAGCTGCGGTGGTGCAGGGCGTCCTCGCCGAGCAACTGGCGCACCAGATGGGCGCTGCGTGACAGGGTCAGATAGTTGCCGATGCCCGGTGACGAGATCGATTTCTTGGCGCCGTCGGCGTGTACGAATACGTCCGGCACCGCGCCGAGAATATCCGCGCCCAGTTCCAGCGCCAGCTCGTCGTCCATCAGCACCGCGAACTGGGCGGACTCCGCCATGGTGAACCCGCAGTTGTCGCCGAACGGCCGGCAAGCGCGGCGCAAGTCGGCGTTGGCGGCGCCGTCCAACGCCGCCAGGGCGTCGTCCTCGGCCAGCGCGCCCATGGCGCGATAGCCTTCCATTACTTCCGGTACCAGCGGTGCCTCGCTGGTGCCCACCACCACCAGTCGGGCGCGACCCTGACGAATGGCGTGCACGCCGCGCTCCAGGTTGTACAGGAAGGTGGCGCAGGCGCCCAGCATGCCGCCGGTGGAGCCGGCGCTGCGCAGCACATAGGCGTTGATAAAGTCGGCGGTCATCTCGCCGAGCCCCAGCGGGCACTGTTTGGAGGTGGTGCGGTGACCCAGGGCAGGGGCGCGCATCATGCCGCCCAGGCCATTGTCGTCGAGTTGCGCCATGGCGTTGGAGGCGTACACCGCCACTTCGTCCGGTGCCAGCCGCCCGCGCAGCGTGTCCCAGGGAATGCCGAGCATGCCGAACGCATCGCTAACACCGTATACCGCCATCTGCAGCGCGCGCGGATGGTTGCGCGAGGCGTACAGGGCGCCCGGGTCGAAGCCGTCCGGCAACTGGCCGGCGGCGCTCACCCGGCGGGCAATGTCGGTGGGCACGCGCAGATCGGCGCCGGCCGGCAGAGTGACGCGGCTGCGTTGACGGTTGATCGGCTCCACGCGCCAGCCGGTGGGCAGCGGGTCGGGCAAATCCAGGTTGCGCATCTCCAGCGTCAGCGGACTGTCGCTGTGGCCATTCACCGCCATGTTCAGGCGCTGGCTTTCCGGCAAGCCGCGGATCAGGGTGCCGTTTAATCGCGCCCGGTCGTTGCGCACGCCGGTGAGGGCGCCGAGCGATTCCAGGGTGGTGCGCTGCCGTGCCTCGTCCAGGGCATCGAACACCAGACGGTGGAAGCCATGGTGCATGGAGGTGCGGCCGGCGGCATTGATGCCGCCAACGGCGGTAATGACGGGCAGGGCGGACATAGAACTCCCCAGAATGTGACTGAGCGGTCAATTCTAGGCGCCTAAGGGCTTTTTGCGTATTGATCAGCCGCCTTGATGTGCAACCGGATATTACCGGCGCCAATACCTTGTGGGAGCGGGCCCAGCCCGCGAAAGGGAGCGAAGCTCCCGGCAGGATACCAGAGCCCTCTCTAAGAGAGCGCTCTAACGGTGGCACAAACAGCGTCTCTGGTATCCTGCCGGTCGGCTTTGCCGCCCTTTCGCTTGCAGGCAAGCTCCCACAGGGCCCGCTCCCACAATGTGGGTTAGAGAAGCTCCACCGCGATGGCGGTGGCTTCGCCGCCACCGATGCACAGGCTGGCTACGCCGCGCGTGCCGCCGGTGCGTTTGAGCGCGTGAATCAGCGTCAGGATGATGCGCGAGCCGGTGGAGCCGATCGGATGGCCCAGGGCGCAGGCGCCGCCATGGATGTTGAGCTTCTCGTGGGGAATGCCCAGGTCAAGCATCGGCATCATCGCCACCATGGCGAACGCTTCGTTCACTTCGAACAGATCCACGTCGGCGACGTTCCAGCCCACTTTGTTCAGCAGCTTCTCGGTGGCACCGATGGGCGCCACGGTAAATTCGCTGGGGTGGCGGCTGTTGGTGGCGTGGCCAAGAATCCGTGCCAGCGGCTGCAGGCCGCGTTCCCGCGCCACGCTCTCGCGGGCCAGCACCAGCGCCGAGGCGCCGTCGGAAATCGAGCTGGCGTTGGCCGCGGTGACCGTGCCGTCTTTCTTGAACGCCGGTTTGAGGCCGGGAATCTTGTCCGGGTTGGCATTGCCAGGCTGTTCGTCGGTGTCCACCACCGTTTCGCCTTTGCGGGTTTTCACCGTCACCGGCACGATTTCGTCGGCGAACCAGCCGTTGTCGATAGCGGCCTGGGCGCGCTTGAGAGATTCGATGGCGAAGCCGTCCATCTGCTCGCGGGTAATGCCGCGCTGATCCGCCACGTCCTGGGCGAACGCGCCCATCAGGCGGCCGGTCTCGGCGTCTTCCAGACCGTCCAGGAACATGTGGTCCGCCACCTGGCCGTGGCCCATGCGGTAACCACTACGAGCCTTGTCCAGGATATAGGGCGCATTGCTCATCGATTCCATGCCGCCGCTGACGACGATGTCGTGGCTGCCGGCCTTGATCATATCGTGGCAAAACATGGTGGCGCGCATGCCCGAACCGCACAGCTTGTTGATGGTGGTGGCGCCGGTGCTGTCCGGCAGGCCGGCCAGACGCATGGCCTGACGGGCGGGGCCCTGCTTGAGGCCGGCGGGCAGCACGCAGCCCATCACCACGTCTTCCACGTCCGCCGCTTGAAGGCCGGCGCGGGCCACCGCTTCGCGGATGCAGGCGCCGCCCAGTTCCGGTGCGCTCACCGGCGCCAGCGAACCCTGGAAACCGCCCATGGCGGTGCGCGCACCATTAAGAATGACGATATTGTTCTCGGACATGCTGAGGCTCCTGGTGTTTGGTAGGAGCGGGCCCCGCCCGCGAAAGGCAAGCTTGCTTGCCGGCGGGATCCCAGAGACTTTGTTAATGCTCTGCTTTCGAGGTCTCTGGAATCCTGCCGGGAGCTTCGCTCCCTTTCGCGGGCAAGGCCCGCTCCTACAGTTGTAAAAAAACGGCGCTATTGTACTTGAGATCACCGCACTCGTCCCCAAGTGGGAGAGTGCAACGGACTCGGACTTTTACGAAAAAGTAATCATTCTCAACAAATGGCCGGCAAGGGCAATAGGCCTTTGTTCGGTGGTTCACCGAAGGGCTGCTTGTTATGATGCTTCGGTAATTTTTCGTCCGAATGAATAGCAATTCGACAACAGTCAGGGGAATTGACTATGGCTTTTGAACTTCCGCCGCTTCCTTTCGAGAAAGACGCGCTTGAACCGCACATCTCTAAAGAGACGCTCGAGTATCATCACGGCAAGCACCACAACGCGTACGTCACCAAGCTCAACGACCTGATCAAAGGGACCGACGACGAAGGCAAATCCCTGGAAGAAATCATCCAGAGTGCCAAAGGTGGTTTGTTCAACCAGGCCGCGCAGGTTTGGAACCACACCTTCTACTGGAACAGCCTGAGCCCCAACGGCGGTGGCGAGCCGTCCGGTGCACTGGGCGAAGCGATCACCAAGAAGTTCGGCTCTTTCGATAAGTTCAAGGAAGAGTTCAACGCCAAGGCGGCCGGCAACTTCGGCTCCGGCTGGACCTGGCTGGTGAAAACCTCCGACGGCGGCGTGGACATCGTCAACACCGATGACGCCGACACCCCGATCGCCCATGGCAACGGCCAGACACCGCTGTTCACCGTGGACGTGTGGGAGCACGCCTACTACATCGACTACCGCAATGCCCGTCCCAAGTATCTGGAATCTATCTGGAACCTGATCAACTGGGACTTCGCGGCGAAAAACTTCGCGTAAGCGAAGCGCTTTTGTGGGAGCGGGCCTTGTGGGAGCTTGCCTGCAAGCGAAAGGCCGGCAAAGCCGGCCGGCAGGATACCAGAGACGATGTTTGTGCCGTCGTTAGAAGCCCTTTTAGAAAGGGCTCTGGTATCCTGCCGGGAGCTTCGCTCCCTTTCGCGGGCTGGGCCCGCTCCCACAAGCCCCGCTCCCACAAATTTCGCTCCCACAAGCCCTTTTACTATCCCCCGCAAACCGCCTTCCCTGGAACTTTCTCTGTTTCCCCGCACACCAAGCCACACCTCTGTGCGCCGATGACGGCGGACGGGTAAGATAGGTGTTTTCCTACATCGGACAGGACAGGGTTTCCCCATGACTCGAGAGCGAGACGTCAAACTGGGTGATATCGACGACGTATCCGTGGACGAGCCGCGTCGACCCAAAGCCAGTAGCCAGCCGCCCGGCGGCGGACAAGGTGGTGGCCAGGGCGGTGGTGGCCGCAAGAGCGGTCGCACCCCGCCCCCGCGCAGCGGCGGTGGCAACGGTGGCTGGATTTTCCTTACCCTGGTGCTGGCGGTGGTGCTGGCCATAGCGTGTGCTTACTTCTACCGTGAAATCACGCAACTGCAGGGGCAAATGGAAACCCGCATGGGCATGTCCTCCGAGCAACTGGAGAATCTGCAGGCGCGGCTTTCCGCCACCGACGAGTCCCTGGACCAGTCCGCCGGCAAGCTGCGCGAGACGCTGGACAACCAGAACAAGGCCATCGATAAGAACGACGATGAGATCCGCAAGCTCTGGGACGTCAGCAACAAGCGCAACAAAGAATGGATCCAGGAAAACCAAAAGACCGTGCAAAGCCTGCGTGACACCCTCAAGAGCAACGACAGCGCTCTGGCCAGTTTGAAAAAGACCGTCAATGGCTACGATCAGAGCATCAAGAATACGCAGAGCCAGATCGGCGACCTGAAAACCCAAATCGACAGCGCGGTGAAAGCGGTCAACGAAAGCAGCTCGCAGTGGCGCACCCAGATCAACCAACTGGAAACCCAGGTGGACGTGGTGGTCGACACCGTCAAGCAGCTCGAGCAGCAGAACCAGAGCCAGAAGACGGCCATTGCTCAGCTACGGCAGAGCGCCGGCAGTTCCGACCAGCTCAATAAACGTCTGGACGATATCGACGCCGCCATCAGCGCATTTGATCAGTACCGCATTCAAGTCAATAACCGGCTGGATCGTCTGGAGCAGTAGAACAGTAGGTCGGGTTAGGCCGAAGGCCGTAACCCGACAAAAATCGGATATATTGTTGGCTGTCGGGTTACGCTTCGCTAACCCGACCTACCGCTGCTATAATGCCGCCGCTTGCGCCAGTGGTGGAATTGGTAGACACGTCAGGTTTAGGTCCTGATGCCGCAAGGTGTGGGGGTTCAAGTCCCTCCTGGCGCACCAGTCTTTCTACAATCTGTTTCCAAGGATGGAAAATGAAAACACCAACAGGGACAGTCCTGCTTTCAGCCTTTCTGTTTTTCTTCCCAACGCTCGCCACGGCGGACGCCGCCCTGGAACGGCGGGTCGCCAAGTACGCCTCGATTTGTGATGACTACGAACGTTCCAAGCAATACGTGGAGTGTCACCGTCCGCCGGGCAGTTATCAGCATGCTTATGAAATGACCGGCCAGGCCCGGGAGCGGGCGTTGGCGCAGGGGCGTAAGTTGCTGCGGATGCGGAAGGAGACCGATGAGGCGATGGATCGGGTTGGGCGGGACCGGCGGCTTTATCGGTAAGAAACCTTTGCCGGGTGGCTGGCGCCACCCTTTCGCGGGCGGGGCCCGCTCCCACAGGGGCCAGCTCCCACAGGGGTCGCTTCCACAAGGGCCGGCTCCTACAAGCCCCGCTATTTCTTCTTGAGCTTGGCCTTCAGGCTTTTGTCCATGCGGCGGAAGAACGGCTGGGTGAGTTTCACCGCCGGGCCGGGCGCGGCGGCGAGCACCAGGCTGCCGAGGGTGCCCAGGGGCTTGCCGACGCGGGCGGGGCGGTCGCGCAGGGCTTTGGTGATCCAGCCGGCGGCGTCCTCCACTTTCATCATGCGCATATGCTTGTAGATTTCCGTCCGGTTGGACATGGGAGTTCGCACCATGGGGAAGTAGACCATGGTGGCCTGGATGCCCTTGTGGCCCAGTTCCGCGTTGAGCGACCGGGAATAGGAATCCAGTGCGGATTTGCTGGCCAGGTAGGCGGAGAACAGCGGAATCGGCACCTGAGCGGACAGCGTCGAGGCATTCACCACCTGGCCCCGGCCTTGTTCCAGAAAGCGCGGTAGCAGCCCCATGGTCATGCGCACCGCGCCGATGTAGTTGAGCTGCATGGTGCGTTCGTAATCGTGGATGCGGTCCAGTGCCTCGACGATGGGGCGGCGGATCGAGTGGGCGGCGTTGTTGACCAGGGCGTCCACCCGCGGGTGTTCATGCAGGATGGCGTCCAGGGTGGTGGTGATGCTGTCCGCGTTGGTCAGGTCGGTGGGGTAGATCCAGGCCTGGCCGCCTTGGCGGTGAATGTCATTCTGCACCCGTTCCAGTTCCGATTCCCGGCGCGCCACCAGGCACAGCCGGGCGCCGCGTGCGGCCAGTTGTTTGGCCGCTTCCTCGCCGATGCCGCTGGAGGCACCGGTGAGCACAATGGTCATACCGTTCAAGCTCATCGGATATCTTCTCGCTGATCGCAAACAAACACTCATAGTGCCTTGCCGGAGCAGACTGTGCATCTCGGTAATCCGGCTTGCCAAATGGTAAATGTTATAATATAACACTCTCTCTTTGCGCATCAGCCATTCACGAGTTGTTATCAGGGAGAACCACCATGCAGGACACCGCAACGGGTAATCGTCTGCCGGTCACGGTGCTGTCCGGGTTTTTGGGGGCCGGCAAGACCACGGTCCTCAATCACATTCTTAATAATCGCGACGGCCGCCGGGTGGCGGTGATCGTCAACGACATGAGCGAGATCAACATCGACGCCAGCCTGGTCAACGAACAGGTGAGCCTGAACCGCGCCGAGGAAAAGCTGGTGGAAATGAGCAACGGCTGCATTTGCTGCACGCTGCGCGAGGATCTGCTGGAAGAAGTAAAGCGACTCGCCGGCGAGGGGCGCTTTGATTATCTGGTGATCGAGTCCACCGGTATTTCCGAACCGTTGCCGGTGGCCGAGACCTTTACCTTCGAGGACGAAACCGGCGAAAGCCTGTCGTCGGTGGCTCGGCTGGATACGCTGGTGACGGTGGTCGACGGCGTCAACTTTCCACGGGATCTCCGCGAGGCCGCCGAACTGCGTGAGAAAGGTGAGCATTTGGGCGAGGACGACGAGCGCAACGTGGCCGATCTGCTGGTGGATCAGGTGGAGTTCTGCGACACCCTGCTGGTGAGCAAAATGGATCTGCTCGACGATGCCGAGCGCCAGGATGTGATCGGCATGCTGCGCGCGCTGAACCCGGACGCGGTAATCCTGCCGATCACCCAGGGGCGGGTGCCTCTGGATCAGGTGCTGAGTACCGGGCGCTTCGATTTCGAGCGCGCCAGCCTGGCGCCGGGCTGGCTCAAGGAAATGCGCGGCGAGCACGTGCCGGAAAGCGAAGAGTACGGCATCAGCAGCTTCACCTATACCGCCCGACGGCCGTTTCATCCGGCCCGCTTCCACGCCTTCCTGAACCGCGACTGGGAGAACGGCAAGCTGCTGCGCTCCAAGGGCTATTTCTGGCTGGCCACGCGTCCCCGGATGGCGGGTACCTGGAGCCAGGCCGGCGGCATTGCCCACCACGGCGTGGCCGGTTTTTTCTGGAAGGCGGTGGCGGAAAGGAACTGGCCGGAGGACGCGGAGACGCGCGCGTTTATCCGTGAAAAGTGGCAAGAGCCGTTCGGTGATATGCGCCAGGAGTTGGTGTTTATCGGCCAGGGCATGGACCCGGCGCACACCCGGCGGGCGCTGGGCGCCTGCCTGCTCAGCGAGGACGAAACTCTAGCCGGTCTGGAGTATTGGCGCACGCTGCGGGACCCGTTTCCGGATTGGGGCCTGGAGGAAGCTTCCTAATAACAGGATAATACCACCGCGGTCATCCTCGGCCGCGGCAGTCGCGGAGACATCATGGCCCCGAGCCCACAAGCCAAGTTGGATATCGCCGAGCGTCTTTGCCGGGAGCAGGGCCTGAAGTGGACCGCTCAGCGCCGTCAGGTGATGGCCTTGTTGCTTGAGCAGGAGGGCCCCGCCGGCGCCTACGATTTGCTGGACGCCTTGCAGCGGCGGCACCAGCCCGGCGCCAAGCCGCCCACCATCTACCGGGCACTGGATTTTCTGGTGTCCGCGGGGCTGGCGCACCGGCTGGCGTCCACCAATCGGTACATGGCCTGCGACCATCTGTCCTGCGATCACGGTCACGAGGCGGGGACTCTGTTTCTGGTCTGCGACAACTGTGGCGCGGTGCGCGAGGCGCCCATGGACAGCCCGTTACGCCGGCAATTGACACGCAGCCTGGCGAGCGAAGGCTTCAAGGTCGGGCCGCAGCCACTGGAAATGCACGGCCGCTGCGAGCGCTGCGGCTGACCGCGTTTGCTGTCGGGCCAGCCGCAGGCGTAACCCGACAAAAGCGATTGGTTAAAACAGGCCTTTTTCGCGGGCGACGCGCAGCACCAGGTCGCCGGTACTGCCCACCGGGCGGGCGAAGGAGCGGTCGTAGTGAGCCTGATTGAGGGCGTGGCATTCCTTGCTGATCAGGTCGTACAGCTCGCGCGGTGCCAGACCCTCGGCGGCGGGCAGCGGCGATAGCCCGAACACCCGGTAATCCAGGCGCTGACGGCCGGCGGCTTTGAGCAGTTCCGGGACCCAGCCGGCGGGGCGAAGCTGTGTCTGGTAGCGCAGGTTTTGATAGTCGAGCTGATTGGCCAGGGCGTCGGCGTCGATGACTTGGAAATAGTTGCCCACCACCAGGCTGAGCAGCTCGTCGAGGCGCTCCCAGACGATGCGTTTTTGCTGGTCGGAATAGGCGTTCCAATCCACCACTTCGTGGCTGAAGCGGCGGCAGCCGCGACAGACGGTGTCGCCGAAGACGGTGGAGCAAACGCCAATGCAGGGGGTGCCGATACGGGATTTAGCCAGGCGGGGAGTGTAACGTAAGCACCCCGGGTTGTGGGAGCCGTCAGGTAATATCGCGTGCCGGTTCCGGGTCGGTTTCGGTGAGCCGCTTCTTGCTTTGCAGCAGGGTTTTCCAGTCCTGCACATAGGCGGGCAGCGGTGGCGATACCTTGTTCAGGCCGGTCATCTCCTGGAACGCCTGGGGGCTGATGGTCTTGCCGCCGTACATGTGCGCCAGGCGCAGCAGGGCGTGGGTGTGCAGTTTGCGTTGTGAGTCGAAACGCTGGTCGTAGTAGGTGTACTTGTCGTCCCAGCCGAGAATGCGGGTGTGCACCATGAAGCGCTGGTAGGGGCGCAGCTCGCGCACATAGGCAATTTCGCTGTTGGCCACCACGGCGCTGGCGCGGGCTTCGATCATGCGGTTGAGCAGGCCGGTGACCACCGCGTGCTCAAGACGGCAGCGGTCCATGATCTTGGTGTACTTGCCGTTGTTCAGGTGCATGTTGAGATCAATGTCCAGCAAGCCGACCCGGAACTCCATCGACACCACGTCGAACAGCGAATAAGTGGGCGTGCGTTTTCGGCGCCGGGCGGCGCTGATTAATTCCAGCATCTGTTGTTTCCTTCCCCAGGGCGCCCGCCCGCAGCGAGCGCGATACTCAATTGAGGATACAGAAAACCCGGGGGCTTCGGTATCCGGGGCCGTTCAGACCGCCCGCGCCAGGTGAATGCTGAACAGACCTTCCGCGTCGACCCAACTGGACAGCGGCGCGAAGCCCGCCTGCACCAGCTCCCGGGTGAAGGATTCCACCGTGAATTTATAGGAGTTTTCGGTGTGGATACGACTGCCGGAAGCCATTTCGATGGCGCGCCCGTCGACTTGAATGCGGTGCGCTTTATTGCACTCGAGGTGCATTTCTATGCGCCCCAGTTCGGTATTGTAGAAGGCGTGGTGCGTGAAGGCGTCAACGTCGAAGCCACAGTCCAGACGCTCATTGAGATGACGCAGGGCGTTGAGGTTAAAGGCGGCGGTGTGGCCGGCGCTGTCGTTGTAGGCGGCGTTGAGGCGCGCCGGATCTTTTTGCAGGTCGGCGCCGATTAACAGGTAGCCGTCGTCGCCGGCCAGGCGGCGCAGGCCGGCCAGGAAGTCGGCGCGGGCGGTGGGTTCGAAGTTGCCGATGGTGGAACCGGGAAAGAAAACCAGCCGGGGTATGCCTTGCGGATAGCCGGGCAGATCGGCGGGGAAGTCCAGCGCCTGGGAGTAGTCCGCGCATACCGCGTCGAAGCGCACCGAGGGATATTCGCCGGCCAGTGCTCGGCTGGCGTCGAGCAGGCATTGCCGGGAAATCTCCAATGGCATGTAGCCGTACGGGCGCCATTGATCCAGCAAGATACGCGCCTTGTCGCAGCCGCCCGCGCCGGGTTCGGCGATCATCAGGTCGCCTGTCAGTTGCGCCGCCATGTCGGCGGCATGCTCGCGCAACAAAGCCGCTTCGGTGCGGGTGGGGTAATACTCCGGGGTGCGCGTAATGGCGTCGAACAGCGACGAGCCGCGTTCGTCGTAGAAGTATTTCGGGTCCAGCGTGGGGCGCGCCGCCGACAGCGACGCGGCCACTTCCCGGGCCGCGTCCGCCACCGGTGGTTGTAGGTCCAGGAAAGTGAGATTAGGCAATAATTGTTGGAGTTGGGGCACGGTGCGCCTCCATGCTTTGTGCCAGACGTACGCCGCTGAATTGCCAGCGAAGGTGGGGGTAGAAAAAATTGCGATAGCTGGCGCGCAGGTGGTCCCGGGCACTGGCGCAGGAGCCGCCGCGCAAAACCATCTGGTTACACATGAACTTGCCGTTGTACTCGCCCACCGCGCCGGCAGCCGGCGCGAAGCCAGGGTAGGGCAGATAAGCACTGGCGGTCCATTCCCAGACGTCGCCGAACATCTGCGCCGGGCCGTCTTCGCCGGCGCCGGCGACGCTGGGATGAAAGCGCTGGTTGTCGACGAAACCGCCGGCTGATTCGGAGGCAAGAACGGGCCGGGCGGCGGCGTGCTCCCATTCCGCTTCGGTGGGCAGGCGTTTGCCGCACCAGCGGGCGAAGGCGTCGGCCTCGTAGTAATTCAAATGCGCCACCGGCTCTTGCCGGTTCACCGGGCGGCGGCCGGCCAGCGTGTAGTGGCTGGGCGTGTCGCCATCCAGGTCCCAGTAGAGCGGCCCGCTGATACTTTGATCCTGGAGCCAGGCCCAGCCGTCGGACAACCACAGTTCCGGGCGCCGGTAGCCGCCGTCGTTGATAAACGCCAGATATTCGCCGCAGGTGGCCGGTCGGCTCGCCAGAGCGAAAGGCTCCAGCCACTGGCGGTGGCGAGGGGTTTCATTGTCGAAACAAAAACCGCCGATGTCAGAGCCGCCGGCGGGGTCGGCGCCGATTTCGGTCAGGCCGCCGTCGTACTCGTACCAGCTCAGCGGCGGTGCGCTGTCGCCGCCGTCTTGGCGGGGCCGGTAAACCGGTGCCAGTGGATTGTGCGAGAAACTGAATTTAAGGTCGGTGATCAGCAGCTCCTGGTGCTGATGCTCATGCTCAACGCCCAGCGCCACCAGGTTCGCCACCTTGGGGTCGAGGCTGTCCGGCCCGGTGAGCAGGGTCTGCATGGCGTCGTCCACCGAGGCCCGCCAGGCGCGGACCGCGTCGTTGCCGGGCCGCGACAACAGATGCCTCTGAGGCCGGGGGTATTGCTCGCCAACGCCGTTATAGTAGCTGTTGAACAGGTATTCAAAGCGCTCGTCGGCGGGCCGGTAGCCGGGCAAGTGGGGCTTGAGGATAAAGGTTTCGAAGAACCAGGTAGTGTGAGCCAGATGCCAGCGCGGCGGGCTGACTTCCGGGCAGGCCTGAAGGCCCATGTCTTCGGCGGTGAGCGGCTCGCACAGCGTCTCACTGAAAGCGCGGGTTTCGGCCAGGCGCCGGGCCAGGCCGGCGTGCCGTGGTTGCTTCTCTGGCTGGCTCATACGTTCCCTCCGTCGACGGTGGGGTCAGGTCTTAACAAGAATGCGTATCTCCATGAGCGGAAGCAACAATGTCGCTCAGGGTTTGCCCCGTTATACTCATGTTTTACAGAAGGAGACAGTATGGATATCCAAGGTAAAGTCGCCGTGATCACCGGTGGGGCCTCGGGCCTCGGCCACGCCACCGCCGCAGCGGTTATCGCTAAGGGCGGTAAGGTGATGATCCTCGATCGTGACGAGAAGAAAGGCCCCGAAGTGGCCGCCGAACTGGGCGAAAACGCCGCTTTCGTGCAGACCGACGTCACCGACGAGGCATCCGTGCAGGCGGCCATCGACGCCACCAAGGAAAAGTTCGGGGCGATTCATGTGTGCGTGAACTGCGCGGGCGTGGGCTCGGCGATGAAAACCGTGGGTCGCGAGAACAAGCCCCATGACCTGGGCGTGTTCAACATGGTGGTGCAGATCAACCTGATCGGCACGTTCAACGTGGCGCGTCTGGCGGCGTCGGTGATGGCCGAGAACGAGCCCGGCGAAGACAACGAGCGCGGCTTGATCATCAACACCGCGTCCGTGGCCGCATTCGACGGCCAGGTGGGCCAGGTGGCCTACGCCGCCACCAAAGGCGGCGTGGTCGGGATGACCCTGCCCATCGCCCGTGATCTCGCGCCGTTGGGAATCCGCTGCAACACCATCGCCCCGGGCATCTTCAACACGCCGCTGATGAACGCCGCGCCGGACAAGGTGAAAATGCCGCTGATCGAAATGACCCAGTTCCCCAAGCGTCTGGGTAACCCGTCGGAGTATGCCGCCATGGTCTGCCACATGGTGGAAAACACCTTCCTCAACGGCGAGACCATTCGCCTCGACGGCGGCATTCGAATGCAGCCGCGCTGAAGGCAGCACTTGTTGGTGGGAGCGGGCCCAGCCCGCTCCCACAGGGGGCGCTCCCAAGCCGCCGTTAGCCTTCCAGCTTGTAGCAGGGCTCGTAGTGGCTGCCGGGCAGCTTCATGCGGCTCTGCGCCACGAACGACTGCAACAGCACGTCCATTTGCGCCATCAGGCCTGCTTCGGCGGTGAGCCGATAGGGGCCGTGTTTCTCGATGGCGCGGATGCCCGCTTCCTTGACGTTGCCCGCGACAATCCCGGAGAACGCCCGCCGCAGGTTGGCGGCCAGGTCATAGACCGGTAAATCGGTGTGCAGGGCTAGGTTCGCCATGGCTTCGTGGGTGGGTTCGAACGGCCGCTGGAAATCCTCCGGCACCGTCAGCCGCCAGTTGTAATAGAAGGCGTCGTCGTGCTGGCGGCGGAATTCGGTCAGCTCGCGCACACCGTCGCGCATTGCCAGCGCCACCGCTTCCGGATCGTCGACGATGATTCGATAGCGCTTGGCGGCGTCATCGCCGAGGGCGTAGCGGATAAAGGTGTCCACCTGCCGGAAATACTCGGCGCTGTCCGCCGGACCGGTGAACACCACCGGCAGCGGAATATCCTGATTGTTCGGATGCAGCAGCACGCCCAGCAGATAGAGGATTTCTTCGGTGGTGCCGACGCCGCCGGGGAACACGATGATACCGTGGGACACTCGCAAAAACGCTTCCAGACGTTTTTCGATGTCCGGCATGATCACCAGCTCGTTAACGATCGGGTTGGGGGCCTCGGCGGCGATGATGCCCGGCTCGGAAATCCCCAGATAACGACCACGACGGCGGCGTTGCTTGGCGTGGGCCACATGGGCGCCTTTCATTGGGCCCTTCATGGCACCGGGCCCGCAGCCGGTGCAAATATCCAGTTCCCGCAGGCCCAATTGATAGCCGACGCTCTTGGCGTAGTCGTATTCTTCCCGGGAAATGGAGTGCCCGCCCCAGCACACCACCAGATTGGGCAGCTCGCCGGCGCGCAGCACCCCGGCGTTACGCAGAATGTGGAACACCGCATTGGAGATGCCGCTGCCGTCGGCCAGATCGAAGCGCCCGCCGTGCTGAATCTCATTGGCCACGTAGACGATGTCGCGCAGTACCGCCGACAGGTGCTCGCGGATACCGCGAATCATGCGCCCGTCCACGAAGGCGCCGGCCGGGGCGTTATCCAGCTTGAGCATCATGCCACGGTCTTCCTGGATCACCTGGATATCGAAATCCTTGTAGGTCTCCAGCACCTGACGGCTGTCGTCGGTGGGCGTGCCGGCGTTCAGCACCGCCAGGGCGCAGCGGCGCAACAGCTCATGGAGGCCCTTGGACGAGGTGTCGCGCAGGCGCTCGACTTCCTGTTGGCTGAGTACTTCCAGGCTGCCCTCGGGGGCAACGATGGTGGATACCGTAGCGGTCATAATGTTTCCGAATCGGGGGTGAAAGTCAGGAGCGAAGCATTGGGCATATGGCGCCGCTCTTCAAGCGTGTCTCGACGTTGTATTTTTTTACATCATTTCATCGCCGTGGAGGTCACGTGACGGTGCGCGGCGACCGGAAGTAGGCCACTATGCCTACTTCGGGCAGCGCCTGGCGAGCCGGTCACTGAACCGTCATCGTCGACGCCTAGCCTACCCGCGAGTATGAGCCAATCCTGGAGTGCGGCATGCTGCTCAAATATTTGAACCAATTGGATCAGGCGGTGCGCGACCTGGACCGTCACCCCGGACCGGAGTCCCTGGCGCACTGCGCCGACCGCGTACGAGTACTGGAAGAATACCTGGATTCCCAAATGGAGCCGGTGGCCCGGCGTGGCCGCGAGATCATGGCCGGGATGGTGCCCGCGTCGCTGTACGCACGCCTTCAGGCCCCGACCCGCCCGGCGATGGTCGCGGTCTAACTTTGTGGGAGCGGGCCTTGTGGGAGCGGGCCCAGCCCGCGAAAGGCCGGCAAAGCCGGCCGGCAGGATCCCAGAGATTTCTCTAAGTGCTTAATAGAAGCCTCTGGAATCCTGCGGGGCAACCTTTGCCGGGAGCTTCGCTCCCTTTCGCGAGCAGGCTCGCTCCCACAAGGCCCGCTCGCACAAATCATTGCCGCCGGTCGCGCAGAGCCCGTTCGCGTTCTTCCGGGAACAGGTCCGGCTGGCGCGGTGATTTGAGGTCGCGCAGCCGCAGGCCGACGCCGAGCAGCCGCGCCGGCGCCGGATGCCGCTCCCAGAGCTGGGTGAGCAACTGCTCGAACACGTCGCGGTCGAGTTGTTCACCGCTCTGGTCGGCGCTGACGATGCGGAAGTCGTTGTAGCGTACCTTCACCGTCAGGCCCTGGATAACGTAGTGGGTGTCCAGCCGGTCGACGCGGCTTTCCAGACGTTCCATCAGATCGTCCAGCTCCTGCAGCCAGTGGCTCAGCGTCTGTTTGTCTTCGTGGTAGGTTTTCTCCACGCTCACCGACTTGCGGCGGCGGCTGGTTTGCACCGGCCGGTCGTCCTCGCCCCGGGCCACATGGTACAGGCGCTCGCCAAAGCTGCCGAAATGGCCGGCGAGCTCCAGGCGGGACAGACCGCGCAGGTCGCCGCAGGTTTTAATGCCCAGGGCAGTGAGCTTGTCTTCGGTGACCCGGCCCACCCCGGAAATACGTTTCACCGGCAGCGCTGCCACGAAGTCGTCGATCTGCTCCGGGGTGATCACGAACAGGCCGTCGGGTTTGCGCCAGTCGCTGGCCACCTTGGCGAGAAACTTGTTCGGGGCGACCCCCGCGGAGACGGTGATATTGACGGTCTCGCGGACCCTGCGGCGAATCGCCTCGGCGATCCGGGTGGCGCTGTTGGCGTGCAACGGGCTTTCGGTGACATCCAGGAAGGCTTCGTCCAGGGACAGTGGTTCGATGATATTCGTGAAGGTTCGAAAAATGTCCTGAATTTGCCCGGACACCCGCCGGTATTTATCAAAGTCCGGCGGTAGAATGACCAGCTCGGGACACAGCCGCAGCGCCTGCGATGACGCCATGGCGCTGCGCACGCCAAAAGAGCGGGCCGGATAATTGCAAGTGGCGATCACGCCACGCCGCTGCGGGTCGCCGCCCACGGCCACCGGCCGGCCACGCAAGCGCGGGTCGTCGCGCACTTCCACGGCGGCGTAAAAGCAATCGCAGTCGACATGGATAATTTTGCGGCTCACGGTGGTTCCCGGCTCCAGTGGCTGGGGATGGGAGATGACACACTATGGTAGCACCAGCACCATGATTACGGGATCCAACGCCCCCAAAGTATTGATTGTCGGCGCCGGTCCCACCGGCCTGACATTGGGCATCAACCTGTTGCGCGGCGGCGTGCCGTGCCGGGTGATCGACAAACTGCCCGGCCGGCTGCCCTGGTCGCGGGCACTGGGGCTGCACGCGCGCAGCCAGGAAATCTTCGATGCCATGGGCGTGCTGGAGGCGGTGAGTCGCCAGGCCCGGGTATTCGAGGCGATCCATGTGTACGGCGATAAAGGCCGCGAAAAAGGCCCGTTGCTGAGCCTGCCGATGGGCGAGTTGCCGTCGCCGTTTCCGAACCTGCTGTGCTGCCCTCAGCCCCAGGTGGAAGCGGCCCTGGAGGCACGCTTTCGCACCCTGGGCGGTGAGCTCTGGTGGGACACCGAGTTGCTCGATTTCCGGCAGGACGGGTCCGGTGTGCGCGCTCGCGTGCGCTATCGCGGCGAGGAACGCGACCTGGACACGGAACTGATGGTGGGCACCGACGGCGCCCATTCCCGGGTTCGTGAGCTGCTCGGGTTGCCGTTTGTCGGCAACGACTACCACGAGAGCTTTCTGCTTGCCGACGTGGATTGGTCGCCGGACCTGGAAAGCGACGCCTTCCATGGCTTCCTGCTCGCCGACGGCAACCTGATCGCCATTCCCATGCCCGAGGGCTGGCGTCTGGTGGTCACCGAGGAGGGCAGCGAAGAAAGCACCGAGGAAAACGCCGAATCCGAACCGGATATGGCTCTGTTCCATCAGCGTATCCGCGAGGCACTTGGCGACCAGGCACTGTTGCCCGATGAACCCCGTTGGCTAAGCCGCTTCACCATCCAGCGGCGGCTGGTCAGCCATTACCGCCGCAACCGCATCCTGCTCGCCGGCGACGCCTGCCATGTGCAAAGCCCGCTGGGCGCCCAGGGCATGAACACCGGCATCGCCGATGCCTTTAACCTGGCCTGGAAACTGGTGTTGTTCTGCCGTGGCCACGGTGGCGGGGCGCTGCTGGACAGCTACCAACGCGAGCGCCGGCCGGTGGCCGAAGACATGCTGCGCGGTGTGGACGCGTTGTCCCGCGCTTCGTTCCTGCACACCAAGGTGTTGCGCGGCGCCCGTGATTCGCTATTGCGTCTGGCCGGCAACCGGCCGCGCCTGGGGCGGCGTCTGGTGCGCCGCGCCAGCCAGCTTGACGTGCATTACCGCGATTCACCGCTGGTGGACGCCGGGCCCGACGCGGAGTTGGGCTGGCGTCGGCAGGGACCGCTGCCCGGCGACCGCGTGCCCGACGCCACCCTGCAATCCCAGCGCGACGGGTCGCCGCGCCGGGTGCAGGCGCTGCTCAAACAACCGGTCCACCACCTGTTGCTGCAACTGGGTGAAGAGCCGGACCACCGCGCCCGCGTCATTCTGCACGCGCTGCTGTCACGCCTGCCGGACGAATACCTTAACGAACTGCGGGTCACCGTGGTCAGCCGTGACGACTTCGAGCTGGACCGCTCCGACACCGGCGCCGGGCGGGTACATCTGTGGCGCGATCAGGACGGTGAATTCGAGCAGGCCTTCGGCACCGGCAGTCGTCTGTGGCTGATGCGCCCCGACGGCCACCTGGGCTACCGGGCGCCGCTCACCGACGCCGACTACCTGTTCGGCTACCTGGAGCGCCTTTTCCACCATTAAAGCGGCGGGGAGGTTGTTGTAGGAGCGGGCCCCGCCCGCGAAAGGCCGGCAAAGCCGGCCGGCAGGATTCCAGAGGCGCTGTTTTACTGCCGCTATAAGAGTCTCTGGGATCCTGCCGGGAGCTTCGCTCCCTTTCGCGGGCAAGGCCCGCTCCCACAATCTCGGTGCCGCCACCGCAGTCCGGCGAGGCCGATCAGCGCCAGCAGTGCGCCCAGGGCGCCGCCGCCTCCACCGCCGCCGCCACCTTCGTCGCTGGATGACGAGGTCACGGTGACGTTGGAGTAGCTCAGCGCCACATCGCTGCTGTTGTTCGCGGCGGGGTATTCATCGTCGGTGGTGTTCACCGCCAGACCCAGATTGCCGTTCTGCGGCGTGCCGCTGGTGAACGCCAGTGTGATCTCCGTGGACTGGCCCGGCGCGAGCTCGCCCAGGTTGCACACGCTGTCGCAGGGCACGGAACTGCTGGTCAAACTGGTGCCCACCGGCGGGTTCACATCCAGAGACACATTGCCCGCCACGGCACCGGCGAGGGTGGTCAGGTTGCGTACCGTTACGGCGACTTCGGCGGTGCCTTCGCCATTGCTATTCACGCCGCTGCTCAGAATCGACGCGTCCACGGCCAAGTCGGCGGCGTCGGAAAAGATAACGGTGATCTCCTGGCGGTTGTTCTTGGCCCGGTACTCTTCTTCCGTGGCGTCGGCGCTGACGGTGAAGTTTTCCACGCTGCGACCCGCGCCGATTGAGCGGCTCGCCGTGACCGGCAGGGTGCGGGCCGTTTGCGCGGGAAGGCTCGCTTCTTGATAACAGGTTGAAGCCAGACAGTTACTGCCGTCGACGGTGATGTTCAAACCGCCGTTCTGCACGCTCAGTCGACTGTTATTAACCGTGTTGGCGATGCTGCGATTGGCGAAGATCAGATTGAAATCGGCGCTGTCGCCGGGCATGGCGTAATAACGGGGGCCGTCAGGCAGCTCGATGGATAAGTCGACCAGAGTTGGCCTTGCCTGAGCGGTGATCGATTCCACGAACGACACCTGACTGAATACGCTGGTGTATACCGTGGGCAGATTGCCCGCGCATTGCGGCTGGCCGAAGCTGGTCAGACCGATCACGTAAGGGTCGCTGTCGTCGCCGATAAACAGCGGGCCGCCGCTGTCCCCGGAGCAGGTGTCCTGATCGCGCCCCTGGATCGGATTCAGCTCGGCGGCGCACACCATGGTGCTGGTATTGAAGCCGCCGCCCCAGGCGTTCTTGCACGACGACGTGGGGATATAATCCAGCGCCACTTCCTGTAAGCGGTCGGCGGGATCGGTGCCGTTTCTGGACGTCAGGCCCCAGCCGATGGCGGTCAGCGCTTCGTCCCGTTGCGCAAAGGGCGACCCCTGCAAACTATTGAGCTGCGCCGCACCGGCGATGCTGGGTCGGTTGGCCTGGTCCGGCCCCGCCGTGGTCAGACGGATCATGGCGATGTCGTTATCAAACGCCGGCGCTACCGAAGGTTGATACCCATCTGGAATACCGTACCCGTCGGACGAATAGGCCGTTCCCGAACCGAGAAAGACGCTGCCTATCCGCACGGTAATGTCTTCCGGCAGCACCGGATTGCCGTTGTCGTCGATCATGCAATGGGCGGCGGTCATCACCCAGCGGGGGCTTAGCAGTAAGCCCCCGCACAGACCGAATTTATTGGTGGCGGTGAAGGCGATATCCAACTCCACCATCCACGGCCACTGGTTCTGCGAGGCATTGTCGCCGCCGATGATACGGGGGGTAGCCTCCTGGGCCACGGCGGGCGTGCACGCCAGGAGTAGGGCGGGCAGCGCCACGCGGGTGATGAGCCGGCGAACCATGGGCATTCCTCAATACAGGGCATTTCCGCTTGAGGATACCGGCTGGCCACAGGAGAGAGCGTGATGAAACCGTTACCGTTTCGTTAACACAACAAACGGGCGTACCGGCTTGCATTTTAATCATATGATTATATGCTGCCGTGATCATTTGATTAAACCGGAAGCCGGTTATCGGAGGAAGGCGCCATGCGTATTGGGCAGTGGAAGGCCCTGGTTTTCATCAGCTTGATCGGGGTGCTCGGGGGCTGCTCCCCGAACACCGAGAGTGACGGCGAACGGGCCCGGGTGGTGGACACCGCCCGGGTAAAGGCGGCGAACGGTGCGGCGGATGTGGTGTTATCCGGGCGGGCGGTGGCCGCCGAGAACACCCGGCTCAGTTTCGAGATATCCGGCAAAGTCGAGCGCTTGTCGGTGGATGTGGGCGATACCTTCGAGAAAGGGACGGTGTTGGCGGTGTTGGACGACAGCCGTTATCGCCTGGTGGCGGATCGCGCCTTGGCCTCTGAACAGGAGGCCAAGGCGTCGCTGCACGAAGCACGGCTGGCGTTCCAGCGCCAACAGCAACTGCATGAGAAGGGTTTTGTCAGCGAGGCGGCGCTGGATAACGCGCGGGCCCGATTGGACACCGCGAACTCGCGTTACCAGTCCGCGCAAGCGTCACATCGGCTGGCACGGAGGGATCAACGTCTTACCAAGCTTACCGCGCCGTTCGCGGGTTCCGTCAGCGCGCGCCGGGTGGAGCCGTTGGAACGGGTGAACCCCAATCAGGCGGTGCTTGATGTGATTTCCGACCGGGAAGGCTTCGAGGTGGAGACCAGTGTGTCCGAGACCCTGGTCGAGCGGCTTATCACCGGCTCGCGCCATCAGGTGGTGGTGCCTTCCCTGGGCGATACGCCCCTCGCCGCGCGAGTGAGCCACATCGGTTCCCAGCCGCGTTCGTCCAATAACTATCCGGTGATTCTGAAGCTGAAAGAAACTCCGGCGGGCTTACGTTCCGGAATGACCGCCCAGGTTCATCTGGCGCTTGCCGGGGACAACAACGAACGCCAGGACGCGGTCCGTGTGCCGTTGACGGCGCTGGTCTACGACGGCCCGTCCCGCGCCCACGTGATGCGTTTGCAAGCGGACGATCGTTTGCAATCGGTGGTGGTGGAGGTGCTGGCGGTGCATCAGGGCGTTGCCACCGTCACTGGTGATCTCGAAGCGGGTCAGGCTGTCGTTGCGCGCGGCGCCGAGTTTGTTGCCGAGGGACAGAAAGTCTCGGCGTTGGACCAGGGCGCGCAGAGGTACAACTGAGATGGCCATGAATCTTTCGCAATGGGCGTTCCGTTACCACCGGGTGGTTCTGTTGGCCACCGCGGTGGCGGTGGTGTACGGCGCATTCAGTTATTTCCAACTGCCCACTCGGGAAGACCCCAAAATCACCATCCGTGAAGCAGTGATCCAGACCGACTACCCGGGCCTGCCCGCCGAGCAGGTGGAGCAGAACATCACCAAGCCTTTGGAAGCCAGCGTGCGCGCGGTGGGCGAGGTGGAGGAAATTCGCTCCACCTCCCTGCGCGGCCGGTCCTTGATCCATGTCGTCATTCACGACCGCTATTTCGATCTGGACCAGATATGGGACGAAGTGCGGGAACAAATGGAAGCGGCTCGCGGCGAATTGCCCGAGGGTACCGGCGAGCCACGTCTGAACGATGATTTCGGCGATGTGGCCGTGGTCACGGCGGCGCTGACGTCCGACCACTTCAGCCCCGCGGAACAGGTGGAAATGGCGGAGCATATCCGCGCTGCGCTGTACGCCGTGGAAGGCACTCGAAAAGTATCGTTGCTGGGCGTTCAGCCTCGCCGCGTTTATATCGATCTGCCGGAATCCCGGCTCGCCGAACTGGGGTTGTCACCCAGTGATCTGGCCGGGCAGTTGCAGTCGCGTAACGTGATGCCGCCGGCCGGCACGCTGGAAAGCGGCGAGCAGCGTTTCGCGTTGCAGGTCACCGGCGAGTATCCAGACCTGGAGACCTTGCGTCAGGCGGAGATCGAACTGCCCGACGGCGGCACGCTGCGTCTGGGTGACTTGGGTGAAGTCCGGCAGGGCTACCAGGAGCCGCCGGAGCGCACCGCCTATTTCAACGGTCGGCGCGCCATCGTACTGGCGGTCTCCATGCTGGAAGGTTACAGCGTGCTCGACTATGGCGCGGCGGTGAAACAGACGCTGCACCGGGTGCGTGACGAGTTGCCCGCCGGGTACCGGCTGGAGGTCATGACGCTGCAATCGGATCAGGTCGCCAATGCGGTGCACGGCGTCACCTTTAATGTGTTGCAGACACTACTGATTGTGCTGGCGGTGGTGATTTTGTTCCTCGGCCGGCGCACCGGCCTGATCGTTGGCTCGATCATCCCGGTGGTGATGTTGGTGACGTTGGCGGTGATGGGCTTCATGGAAATGACGTTGCAGCGCATGAGCCTGGCCACGTTGGTCATCGCCCTGGGCTTGCTGGTGGATAACGCCATCGTGGTCGCCGAGGATTATAAAACCCGTTTGGAAGCCGGCACCGACCGTGATCAAGTATTGAAAGACACCTGCGGGGAACTGGCGATACCACTGCTGTCGTCGTCGCTGACCACTATCCTGGTGTTCCTGCCGCTGATGCTGGCGGAACACGTGGCGGGGGAATACACCCGCTCAATCTCCATTGTTATCGCGATTACCTTGCTGGCTTCCTGGTTGTTGTCTTTGACGGTGACGCCGATTCTTTGTCACCGCTTTCTGAAGGTGCCGACCGAGGGCGATAACGAACCCGGTGGCGAGCCTTCGGCGCGTTTATTCCGAGCCATGTCTTACCGCTACGAAGGGTGGTTGCGCACCGTACTCCGACATCGGCCGTTGTTTCTGGTGGCGATGCTGGTGGCGTTCGTTGCCGGTGTGGGGCTGATGCAAGCGGTGCCGAATAAGTTCTTCCCGGATTCCGATCGCAGCCAGGTGCTGGTACACGTGGACTTGCCGTCGGACATCGCCCCGTCGCAGGCGGCCCAACGCATTCGCGCCATGAGTGATGGGGTCATGGAGGACGACACGCTGGCCGACGCAGTGACCAGTGTGGCCGCCTACGCGGGCTTCGGCGGGCCACGCTTCGTGTTGTCACTGACACCGGTGGACCCGGCGCCGAACAAAGGCTTCATGGTACTTAACGTGGCCGACGGCGAACGTGTCGACAGGGTTCTGCAACGCGCCCGCGAGTTATTCGCGCGGGATTTCCCCGCCGTGTCGACGAGCGTCACGCGCATGTTTCTGGGGCCGTCAGACAGCGCCTTGTTGGAAGTCCAGGTGAAAGGGCCGGACCGGGCGGTATTATTTGATACCGCCGCGCGCATTGAGCGGTTGCTGGGCGGCTTGCCCGGCGCCTTGGATGTTCGCCAGAGCTGGGAAGCGCGCGTGCCGGCGCTGACTATCCAGGTCGATCAGGCCCGCGCCCGCGCCGCCGGAGTCAGCTCCGAGGACATTGCCCGTTCTCTGAGCGGGGCGCTTGATGGTTACCACTTGAGTGATTTCCGCGACGGGGACAAGTTGATTCCCATTGTGCTGCGTTACCGTAAAGCGGATCGCTCCAGCCTGGAACGCCTGAAATCCCTGACCGTCTACCCGCTGGAAAACCCCGGCGGCGGCGTGCCGCTCAATCAGGTGGCGGAGGTGACGCTGGAAAACGGCTACTACCGGATCGACCGGGAAGACCTGGTCCGCTCGATCACCGTGGAAGCACGCAACAACCGCATGACGGCGGAAGACATGGTGCCCCGCGTGAGGCCGGATCTCGACCGTATCGAAGCGGCGCTGCCGCCTGGCCACTGGATTGAGTTCGCCGGTGTGGTGGAGGAATCCGCCGAAGGTCAGGCGGCCCTGCAGGCCAATCTGCCGGTGTGCCTGGGCCTCATTTTTATCTTGCTGGTAGCGCAATTCAATTCGTTCAAGCGGCCGCTGCTGATCGTGGCCACCATCCCCCTGGTAATCCTGGGTGTGGCCGTCGGCTTGCTGGTAATGAGGGCCAATTTCGGTTTCATGGTGGTGCTGGGGCTGTACAGTTTGATGGGTATCATCATCAACAACGCCATTGTGCTGATCGACCGTATCGACATCGACCGTCGCGTGCCGGGGGTTGATCTGCATGAAGCCGTGGTGCGTGCCTGCGTACGGCGGCTGCGGCCGATCCTGATGGCGTCGGCCACCACCATTCTCGGGTTCCTGCCGCTGATCCTCAGTCACGACGCGCTGTTCTACGGCATGGCCTGTGCCATGGCCTTTGGTTTGGCTTTGGGGACAGTGATGAGCCTGGGGGTGGTGCCGGTGCTCTATACTTACGTCTTTGCCCGGGAAGCCGCCACCTTGGAGTCTCCATCATGATTGAAGCCGACGGTCCGCAAGACGAAACCGCCGACAAACTGATTCACGCCGGTATCGAGCTGTTCGGGGAGCACGGTTTCAAAGGCACCACCACGCGGATGATCGCCGACGCGGCGAACTCCAATATCGGCTCCATTGCTTATTATTTCGGCAATAAACGAGGGCTGTACCTGGCTTGCGCGCGGCACATCGCCCGGCGCATGCGGCAAGTCTTCCTGCTCGACAACAGTGCTGAAAGCCGCGACCGGCTCACCGGCCTGAACAAACAGCAGGCACGCCTTCTGCTGGAGAAGATGGCCCGTCGCATGGTGCGGCTATTCACCCGTGAAGAAGAGGCGCGTCGTTGGTTGATGCTGGTGATGCGCGAGCAAGCCAACCCCAGCGAGGCCTTCGACGTGCTCTACCGGGAGTCGTTCGAGATCGCCCACGTCACGCTCACCACGCTGATCGGTACCGTGATGGACCGCGACCCCACCGAACACCGGGTGATACTGGAAGCCCATACCCTGGTGGGGCAGATCGTTTTCTTTCTGGTCGGGCGCACGCCGTTGCTGCGACGGCTGGGGTGCGGTGATCAGCTACCGGACGATATCGCCGCCGAGGCCGAGGAGGTGGTGGTGGCCCACCTGTCCGCCCTTGGTTAGGGGGCGGAAGTCAGCGTGGCGGGGATGTAGCCCTCATTGGAAAGCGCCTGGATAACGCCACGATACTGTCCCGGTGTTCGGTCCCCCTCGATACGGGCGGAGCCGAATACGGGGTGGTGCCGCCCAGGCGCTAACTAAGCGGCGAAGCGTGGGCGAGCCAGTGGTCCGGGTCGTCGCGGGTGCGTGGCATGGCTGTTTGCAGGTGGTAGAGCACCTGCTCCAGGGCGGCGTTGGCGCTGTTCAGGGTCATTACCGCGGCGCGCAGGCCGGGCTGGCGCTCGCGCAGGTCGGCGAGCACGCGCTCGGCGGCGCCGGTGGCGGTGCTGGGCAGCAGCAGCGCCAGGTGGTGTTCGTCGTAACGGGCGATCACGTCGCTACGGCGTAGCCGTTGGCCGACGGTCTCGGCGAGCGCGTTGATGTCCTGGTGGTGGACCAGCACCAGCGTTAGCGGCGAGGACAGCCGGTCGTGCAGCGGGATAAGCCAGCCGGCGGTGCTGGTCAGGGCGGAGCGGCTGATAAAGCCGGTCTGCGGGTCGCGCCAGGCGGTCTCCACGGCCTGCTTGGAAAGCACCTGATTGCGCCAGATCATCAGCCCGAAGTAGAGCATGCATACCGTCAGCGCGGCGAGCAGGAACAGGCTGGCGGAGGCGGCGGCGTCGGTCCCGGCGTCGCTGTAACTGAGCCGGATCGGCATCACGATGGCCAGCACCACCTCGGCGGCGGCCAGCATCACCAGGAAGCGTTTCAGGCCGTGCAACAGCCCGTTGCTGAGCACCGCCAGGAACAGCAGCGCCATGGTCGGCGGCGGTTCACCACCGTCGAGCAAAATCACGATACCCAATATCACCAGGTCCAGGCCGGAGGCCAGCACCGTGGCGTGGGGAATGCGTGCCACCAGAAACAGCAGTTGCAGTGCCAGGTAGCTGCCCGCCAGAATCCAGGGCGTGGCCGTGGGCACCGTGAAGAAGAAGCCTTCGGAGTGGTTGAAATAGATCACCGCCAAAACGGCGAACAAGGCACGGGCCAAGTATTGAAGTACGATGACGCCCTGTTCCGTGGACACGCGCGGGGAAGTTTCCATGAGTGGCGATGTTCCTCAAAGCAATGCGGGCTATGTTGCGTTACCTTCCTGACGGAATAAAGATGTGGTCGGGTGTAAAGTTGTAAAAAGGATACTGGAAGTGGAGATGTCCGTGGATCAGGATCAACACGCGCCGTTGCGCGACAATGTGCGCCTGCTCGGCGAAGAGCTGGGCGCGGTGCTCCGCGAGCAGTCCGGCGAGCGGCTGTTCGACACCGTGGAAACGATCCGCCAGGCGGCGGTGGAAAGCCGTTCGCAAGGCGAAATGGAGCTCACCCGCCTGCGTGGTCTGCTCGACCCCCTGGACGACGACACCCTGCTGGAAGTGGCGCGTGCTTTCAGCCAGTTTCTCAATCTGGCCAACATTGCCGAGCAGCACCACCGCGAGCGCTTGCACCGGCGCCACCAGCGTTACCCCGGCGATCCGGACACCGACCAGGGCCTGCGCCAGGTGCTGGCGGAACTGAAAGACAAGGACATCGCCCCCGAGCGCATCCGTGAGGTTCTGGCACCGCTGTCAGTGGAGCTGGTGCTGACCGCCCACCCCACCGAGGTGACCCGGCGCACTCTGATCCGCAAATACGATCAGATGGCGGACTTGCTCGCCGAGTTGGATCACCCGGAGTTAAATACGGAAGAGCACCACGCACTGCGCCAGCGGCTGCGTGAGCTGATTCTGTCCGCCTGGGCCACCGACGAAATCCGCCGTGAGCGGCCGACGCCGGTGGACGAAGCCAAATGGGGCTTCGCGGTGATCGAACAATCACTGTGGCGCGCCGTGCCCCGCGTGATGCGCGACATCGAAGCGGAGCTGGGCCAGGCCGGCATCGACGCCCTGCCCACCGACTGGGTGCCGATCCGCTTCGCCTCCTGGATGGGCGGCGATCGTGACGGCAACCCCAACGTCACCGCTACCGTCACCCGGGAAGTATTGTTGCTGGCCCGTTGGATGGCCGCCGACCTCTATCTGCGCGACGTGGAAAACCTGCTCGCGGATCTTTCCATGCACCGGGCCAGCGATGAACTGCTGGCGCGCACCGGCCCCAGCCATGAGCCGTATCGAGTGGTGCTGCGCAGCGTGCGCGACCGCTTGAAAATTACCCGTCGGCGCATGGAAGCCCTGGTGGAAGGGCGTCCGGTGCCCGATGGCGAGGGCTTCACCGAAGGCCGCCAACTGCTCGATGAGCTGCTGCTGCTGGACCGCTCCCTGCGCGCGGTGGGCCTGGCCGCCATCGCCGACGGCGAACTCAAGGACAGCCTGCGGCGCCTCAACTGTTTCGGCATTACGTTGCTGTGCCTGGACATCCGCCAGGAATCCACTCGCCACACCGCCACCCTGGACGCCATTACCCGCTACCTGGGCCTGGGCGGCTACGGCGAATGGGACGAACCCCAGAAGCAGCAGTTCCTGCTCGATGAATTGGAAAGCCGCCGTCCGCTGGGGGACGACGCCTTCTACCGCAGCGATTTGTGCGATGGCGACGTACGCGAAGTGCTGGAAACCTGTCAGGTGATCGCCGAGCAAGGCCCGGAAGGCCTGGGCGCTTACGTGATCTCCATGGCCAAAGCGCCCTCCGACGTGCTGGCGGTCATGCTGCTGCAGAAAATCGCCGGCGTGCGCCGCCCGATGCGCGTGGTGCCGTTGTTCGAGACCCTCGACGACCTGGACAACGCCGGCGACACCATGGCGGCGTTGCTCGATATCCCGCTCTATAAGCAGCGCGTCACTTTTTCTGAAAAAGACGACGGCCAGGAAGTAATGATCGGTTACTCCGATTCCGCCAAGGACGCCGGCTTTCTGGGCGCCGCCTGGGCGCAATTCCGCGCCCAGGAAAAACTCACCAAACTGTTCCAGGCACACGAGGTGCCGCTGACCCTGTTCCACGGCCGCGGCGGTTCCATTTCCCGTGGCGGTTCGCCCACCCGCATGGCGCTGCTGTCGCAGCCGCCCGGCTCGGTGGCCGGGCGTATTCGCGTCACCGAGCAGGGCGAAGTGATCCGCTTCAAATACGGCCGTCCCTCGGTGGCGGTCTACAACCTGGAGCAGTACGTGGCCGCCACCCTGGAAGCCACCCTGGTGCCGCCCCGCGAACCCGATGCCGAATGGCGAGCGCAAATGCAGAAGCTCACCGACGTGTCGGTGGCCGGTTACCGCCAGGTGATCCGCGACGATCCGGCGCTGGTCAGCTACCTGCGCACCGTCACCCCGGAAACCGAACTCAGCCGCCTGGCGCTGGGCAGCCGCCCGGCGCGCCGCAAAACCGGCGGCGGCATCGAATCCCTGCGCGCCATCCCCTGGGTGTTCGCCTGGACCCAGATCCGCCTGATGCTGCCCGCCTGGCTGGGCACCGGCGCCGCCCTGGAAGCGGCCCTCGACGATCCTGAGGACACCGCCGCCGTACGCGACATGGCCGAGCGCTGGCCGTTCTTTCAAGGGGTCGTCGACATGCTGGAAATGGTGCTCGCCAAGGCCGACCCGCGCGTCGCCGCCTGGTACGAAGAGCGCCTCACCGACGACCCGGAACAAACCCGCCTCGGCGACGTGCTGCGCCAGCGGCTCTCCTCCACCGTGGACGCCCTGCAACGGCTCACCGGCCGCGAAGACCTGCTCGACAACAACCCGGTGATGCGCTGGTCGATCCGCGTGCGCGACCCCTACACCGACCCGCTGCACCTGTTACAGGCCGAGTTGATGGCCCGCCTGCGCGACCGCGACAGCGACCCGGTGCTGGAAAGCGCGTTGATGGTCACCATCGCCGGCATCGCCGCCGGCATGCGCAACACCGGCTGACCCTGCCACCCCCTCGTAACTCTGGGGTCAGGTCTTGCCTTTTGCCCCACGGGGACAAAAAGCAAGACCTGACCCCGGGCGCCATTGTGGGAGCGGGCCCCGCCCGCGAAAGGGTGGCGTCAGCCACCCGGCAGGGTGGGTCACGCAGCCACGTGCATCTCAACGTGCAGGCCCGCCGCCACCACCAGATTGACCAAAGTGTCGAGACTGAACAAATGGATCTTGCCGCGCATCAGGTCGGAAATGCGCGGCTGAGTAACGCCCAAACGCCGGGCCGTCTCGGTCTGGCTCCAGCCCTGGGCCTTGATGTGTTTCTCCAGGGCCATCATGAGGGAAGAGCGGAGTTTCAGGTTCTCCGCCTCGGCAGGATCGTCTTCAATAGCGTCCCAAACGCTTTCGAATATCTCTCCGTTCATCGATTCACCTCTCTAAGCAAAGCACTATACCGCCGCCTGGCGATTTCAATATCCTGGCGGCTGGTTGCTCGCGTCTTCTTCTGAAAGCAGTGCAGTACATAAATCGCTTTCGGAAGGTGGACAACATAGACAACTCGGAATGCGCCGCTGGTTTCGCGGGTGCGGATTTCCCGAGCACCTGCCCCAATGGCGCGCATCGGCTTCCAGTCGCTTGGTTCCATGCCTTCCTGCACCTTCTCCAGCTGATAACCAGCGTCCTGACGGGCTTTGACCGGAAAAGCGCGAAGGTCCGCCAGGGAGCTGCCGCAAAACCTTAGTGGCTGGGAAGTCGACGTTGAATCCATGATATATACAAAATTTTATATGATCTAGTGAGGTGTGAGAGTTTTCCAATGATGAGGGAGCGTCGGCGTCCGGTTAATTGGCGTATTGAGTAAAGTGCTGTCAGCTATTTTGGTTGTTGTGGCGAAGAAATCTCCGCGCTGTGTAGGCCAATAGCTTGGGTGCAGGCTGGCGCGGTGGCGGGAGTGGGGTAGGCTAGGCAAAACAAAGGCGACACGCCAAGGAGTGACCATGAGCGCCCAAGACACCCACGTTACCTTACCCACCGGCCACCGCATGCGCGCCCGCTGGTTCCTGCCCGAGGAGCCCAATGGGCTGGACGCGGCGGTGATCGTAATCCACGACATCTTCGGCTTCACCGACGACCAGGCGCGCATCGCGCAACGACTGGCCGATAACGGTTACCCGGTGCTGGCACCGGATCTCTATGACCGTCCCGGCGCCAAGAGCCTGTGCGTGGTACGCACCCTGCGCGACCATGAAGCCGGCCACGGCGATGCCTTCGATCAACTCGACGCCTGCCGGCAGTGGGTGCTGGAACAAACCGATCAGCCAGTCAGCAAAGTGGGCATGATGGGCTTCTGCATGGGCGGACGCTTCGCGTTACTGTACGCCACCCGCGGCACCTTGCAGGTGGTGGCGCCGTTCTACGGCGGCGTGCCGCGCAAAGCCCGCGCCCTCACCGGCATCTGTCCGGTGGTCGGTGGCTGGGGCAAAAAAGACCTGATCTACGGCAACCACGGTGAACGGCTCGCCGGCCACCTCACTGAGCTGGGCGTCGAGCACGACGTTAAAACCTACACGGATGCCGGCCATTCCTACATGAACAATCACCAGACCTTCTTGTTCAAGCGCATGGCGGACTACAGCCCGCTACGCGCCAAACACGACCCGGACACCGCCGAGGACAGTTGGCGGCGAGTGCTGGCGTTCTTCGAGAAGACGCTGAATTCGGCGGTCTAAGCAGCACGGCGTCGGCAGTATTTTTTAGTGAGTGCTAGCAAAGACAGCGGTTAACGCTTATGTGGATACTGAAAGCGCTTGTAGAGCAGCAAAGAAAAAGCCCCTCGATCCTGACGAATGTCAGCCACAGAAAACCACGTTCAACCTTCAGAGCGGCGACCAGATTTTGGAAAGCCCGTAAGAATTAAAAGAAACTTAGAACCTTCGTTTTTCAAATAAGGCTGGTGGCAAAACGCCATAATACCCTATGCATGAAGAGCGTTGACGCACTTATTATAATGTCTGTCCCCTTTTGTAAGTCACGGAAATAATTGAAAAAAAAGGGGACAGAGTAATTTATTTATACTTATGAATAATTTATTTCTTCACGTTACTTCGATAGACTCCCGTACAAATAAAAGCGATATACAAGAGGGGTAATAATGCCAAGGATGAGGCGCGTAGTGGTGCCTGACTATCCTCATCATATCCTTCAACGGGGGCATAACGGACAAGAGGTATTCAAAGACGATGAAGACTGTCTTAAATACCTTGCGGATCTGCGGGAATTAAAAAGCAAACTGAACGTCAAGGTCTACGGGTGGTGCCTGTTGCCGGAACAAGTTCACCTGCTGGTCGACCCGCGTTCCAACCCTGACATGTTGAGTGAATTGATGAAGGCGTTGGCGGCACGCACCACACGCCACCGTAACCGCAAGGACAAGCGCAGCGGGACCCTCTGGGAGAGTCGCTACCGCTCCAGCGTGATACAGCGTGGTGCCTGGACCCTGGCCTGCCTCCGTTATCTGGAAAAAAGGCCGGTGCTGCTCAGGCTGGTCGGTGCGCCGGCACGGTTCCCATGGAGCAGCTACGGCATGCGCATGGGCCGGGAAACATCGGTCTGGCTGGATCAACCCGACGAATTCCTGGCGCTGGGCGACACCGACCAAGAGCGTCGCGATTTCTATCGCACTTTCATGGAGCAACAGATCCACGAGCAGGAAGCGACGATCATCCTTGGTGCCGCCATGCGCAACCAACTTACCGGTGACAAGCAGTTTACTGATGAAGTGGAAAACATCACCGGTGTGCGGGTGAGTATGAGGGGCAGGGGGCGTCCGCCCGGCAAACCCCGTGGCCCTGAATAGACAGTATATTAATAAAAACAAAATGTATCTTTAAGTGGTAAAACATAGCAAAGAGCGTGAAGAAATCATCAGTAAAACGTGAAAAAGGGGACGCACAATAATGTAAAGGGTGCGTCCCCTTTTTAATAAGTATCTGTTTAAAAAAGAGTTTTATAACTTCTGAGATGCTTTCGTTTTTTGAAAGTATATTTTTCGAGAAATTATCTTCATACGCTAGTCCCAGAAAGCGTAGGCTTACAAAAACAATCCCAAATAGCGAAAACAAAGGGGGAGTTATGGCCGGCAAGGATCGCCTTCTACTCGCGGGACACCCGCACCACCTGGTGCGCAAGAGTCACGGAAACAAACCTGTCTTTCTCGACGAAGCGGATTATACCCACTGTCTCAGCCAAATCCGGGAACTCAGTAAGGAGTACAAGCTCAGCATACACGCCTACTGTTTACTGCCCGACGGGCTGCACATCATCGCCACGCCCCGGGAAGACCCGGCCAGCATGTCCAAATTCATGAAAGCACTCTCGTGCCGTACCTCGCTGCGCCGCAAAAATCTGTACGGCGAGCGATCGGTGTGGGAAATCCGCTACCGCTCCAGCCCGGTGGAGCCCGGTCAGTGGCTACTCGCCTGCATGTGCTACATCGAGTGGCTACCGGTGCTCTATGAGTTGGCGTCCTCCGCCTATCACTATCACCGCAGCAGCTACCGCATGCGGCTGGGCAAGACCAGCCAGTACTGGCTCGACGACCCCGACGAGTACGCCCGCCTGGGCGACACTATAAAAGAGCGCGCCGAGGCTTATCGGGTGTACATGAGCAACGGCCTGGACGACAACGAGCAGAAAATGATTGCCACCGCCGTAAACCGCTGCCGACTCACGGGGTCGATCCGGTTCGTGCGGGAAGTGTACCGGGAGTATGGCGTGGTCGGTATTAATCGCGGGCCGGGAAGGCCGCGTAAATATCGCAAGAACTCCAGTGGCTGAATGACGACCGCCAAGCAACTTTTCGTCTTGCGCGCCCAGCATGAAGACCGAGCCGTCTTTCCGACGAACGCCAGATACCTTCTATCAGTAACCGCTGGAAGTTGTGTCAGCCAGGACGGGAAGCCAGCCTGTTCCGGGCCGAATAGCCACTTTACCAAAAGTTGAAGAACACCGGACACCTGGCCGGAAGACTGGTGATGCTCCAGTCGGAACAGGGCGGCCAACGGGGCTGTATCAAATCCTGATGGAGCAGTCCGATATAGACCATAATTCGCACTGCCATGAAGCGGTCTATCGAAGACTGAAATCCAGCAGTAGATAAACTAAAACCAGTCCTCGCCCCAGAGTATCCGCTACGCGGCATCACCGTGCTGGCCACGCAGGTAAGATTAAGTTCAATACACCCGCGTTAGGGCGCAAAACAAGAAAAAAAACGGAAATTCGTGGCGCCGTTAAGTTGAAGCATTGGTAAGTCTGCTTTACCCAAACAGAGTGTTCTGAGTGAAGAAGTAACGCCCCATTTAGAATAATGGTTAATACCTTACAGTGTTGTAAGGTAAAGCTTACAAGTCGACACCAAAGTGATGCCAATAAAATGGCGGCCGCTGCCCGCCGTTACAAAAAATACAGCCAAAAAAACCTCACAAGCTGAGTCATAAGTTACTGATAGTGCTCTTTCTAATTATCTATCACTCAAACCGTAGATCGGTACCTCCATGAAACGCCGACTCGAACCTTTCTTTTTTTAACACAAGCGCGCTAGTTTAAACATGAAAACAACAAAGCAATCAGTGGCTGAGAAGCAGTCGACGCCGACGAACCACTTCAACCAGTCGGTGTTCAGCCAGGCTCGTGTTTTTGTCATAACAACAAACCGAGGGAACGACTATGAAACGCACGGAGCGTTTGCTGCTCGCGGGCCATCCGCACTATCTGGTACGCAAAAGCCCTGATAACCAACCGGTCTTTCTCGACGAAGCGGATTGCACTTACTGTCTCGGGCTTATCCGCGGGCTCAGTGTCGAATACGACTTGGCCATACACGCCTATTGCCTGCTACCGAACGGGCTGCATATTCTGGCGACGCCGCGTAAACACCCCGGCGACTTGTCAAAGTTCATGAAGGCGCTGTCGTGTCGTACCTCGCTGCGTCGCAAGAACGTTCATGGACGCCGCTCGGTGTGGGAAGTGCGCTATCGCGCCAGCCCCATCGAGCCGGGCCAATGGCTGCTCACCTGCATGCGCTACATCGAGCATCTGCCGGTGATGCATAAGCTGGCGTCATCCGCCTATCACTACCGCCGTAGCAGCTATCGAATGCGGTTGGGCAAGACCGGCCACTACTGGCTCGACGATCCGGAGGAGTACGCCCGCTTGGGCGAGACCATTAAAGAGCGGGCGGAAGCCTACCGCCTGTACATGAGCAACGGGCTGGACACCAGCGAAGAGCAGATGATCGGCACCGCGGTAAAAAGCTGCAAGCTGATCGGCTCGATCCGGTTCGCAAAAGAGGTGTACCGGAAGTTCGGTGTACTTGCCGTCAACCGGGCGGCCGGCCGACCTCGCACGTATTGAAAGAAGCCCGCCGGCTGACGCAAACCGCTACCGGTAGGATTCAAGTGTGAAGAGGCCAGCTAGAGTGGCCACTACTGAGCCGCATGCAAAGCCTGGATGACCACAATGTTCTCATCCGAGCACATATAGACAACGATGTCGTTCGGGCGCACTACTCACTCCCGTGTTCCCGCCACTCGCCCTTGTCGATGTATCGCAGGGTTCTGCAGGAGGCGCACGACTTTCTCGTCGATTTCATCCATCAGTGCTACAGCGGCTTGCGGATTTTCATCGGAGATGTAATCCACAATCTCCAACAAACTTTCCCTGGCCGCTGCCCGCCACTTAATCCTTCCGCGGTTGCTTCCGTTCGATGAGTTTCCTTGCATCATCCATGACCTGATCGTGGGAGGCGGTCGCACGGATGTCTTCCATTGCCTCAATCACCTTGGCCTTGAACCAAGCGTCGTAGAACTCGGGGTCAGTGGTGAGGCCGGGGGGCAGGCCGCGCTCCTTAACCACGCGAGTCAGCAAGATCCGAACGGCGTCTGATACCGATAAACCCAGACCAGACAAAGTCTCGGCGGCTTCGCCTTTCAGCTTCTCGTTAATTCGTACATGCAACATCGTCGTTTCAGCGGCCATGGTCTTTTCTCCTGTCTGGCAACCCATCCTGTATCTCATTTGAGATACAGTCAGCCAGGCGAGCTTAGATCATGGCCATCGGAGATTTCTGAGGTTAACGGCCGCCGCTTAGGGTTGCTGTACGTGAAGGCTGAAAACATTGTCAGCCAAGACGGAAAGTCAGTTAGAGGCCTATAAGTTGGCAAAGCAGGTCGAAAAGGCAGGGAAATCGTGCCAGAAAGGCGAAAAAGCAGCATTTTGCGGGTTTGGCAACAAAAGTTGCGGGGAGCGCAAAGCGGCCAGGAGGCACATCCAATTAAAGCGCCGTCACCTATTGGAGAGGTCAGGCGGCGGTGTCGTTCAGAAGGCTCTCATAGGGAATCTTGAGACCGGCGTGCAGATTGCGGATCATCTGCAGGCTGAGGGCTCTCTTTCGATTCAGGACTTCGGAGACCCGCCCGCTGGAGCCGATGTAAGCCTCAAGATCGAGGCGTGTCAGGCCGCGCTGCTCAAGCGTGAAAAGAATCGCCTCGACGGGATCCGAAGGGCCAACGGGATAGTGTGTGTCTTCGTACTTTTCAATCAGGATGGAGAGCACTTCCAGTTCATCCGCCTCCGGGCTGCCTTCCTCCGCATCCCACAGCTCTTCCAGGCGAGCGAAAGCGCGCTCGAGGTCGTCGTCGGTATGGATCGGCTGAACGTTCATTACACTGTCTCCGCGTCAATCTGGTCGTACTGAGCATGAGTGCCAACGAATCGCACCCAGGCAATCTGCAAGTCATACCTTATGGCGACAATCACACGGTATTTATTGCCGCCTATGTTGAAGACAACTCGACCGTGCTTGAGAACACTGGCCGTGCTTATGTCTGCCTTCAATTGCTGGGGTGTCTCCCAGTGTGCCCTGACCATCATGTGGTGCCACTGTGTGAGAGGCCTCTCCGAATCACCATGGTCAGGCAGTTCCCAGAACTGCCTTAACGTCCGTTTCGCAATGACTCGCATCATCTCTCCCTGATTGGTGCAACTCTAGATTCTCCCATTTTGGGAGTCAAGTGGGTGGCACGGCTGAGATTTCTGAGATTAACGGCTACGGCCTTGGGGCGCTGTACGTGAAGGCTGAAAACATTGTCAGCCAAGACGAAAAGTCAGTTAGAGGCCTGGTAAGTTGGCAAAGCAGGGCGAAAAGGCAGGGAAATCGTGCCAGCAAGGCAAAAAACTGCCTTTTGCGTGTCCGACAACCAAAGTTGCGGGCAGCGCAAAATGGCCGGTAGTTACGCCCTGGCCGGAGCTTGGCGTGGGAGCGGGCCTTGCCCGCGAAAGGGCGTCAAGCCCGGCGGGATTCCAGAGACCGCTAGAACTTGCCGGCGAGCGGCGCTCGCCTTTCGCGAGCAGGGCTCGCTCCCACCAAACTCTGCTTGCATGTGCCCGTTGGTTGTTTGGCACGGGCTGTGAGGTCAGGCGATCTTGTCGGGCACGGCCTGTAAGTGTACGCCGAGTGCGTGCAATACTTTCATCAGCGTGGAAAAGCGCGGATCGGCACCAGGGCGCAATGCTTTGTAGAGGCTTTCGCGACCCAGGCCTGTTTGACGCGCCAGCTCCGTCATACCGCGAGCCCGCGCAACGTGGCCAATGGCGGCAAGCAGTTCTTCGTGATCGCCCTCTGCCAGCACCTGTGTCAGGTATTCAGTGATGGCCACATCGCTGTCCAGAAACTCGGTGATATCGAAAGGGCGTAAACCAAGTTCTTGTGAGGTTGATGATTTCATGGATCTCTCCTGATGGCTGCCGCCATCCCTTTTGCGGTGGCGATGTCGCGCTTTTGGCTGCCTTTAGCGCCACCCACCAGCAATACATAAATGGCGTCGCCCGTCTGCACGTAGTACACCCGGTAGCCTGGGCCCACGGGAACGCGCAGCTCATGCACTCCTTCTCCCACCGGTTTGTTATCGCCGAAATTACCTTGTTCGGCCCGGCTGATACGTCTCAGAATCGCCATGCGGCCGCGCTCATCCTTGAGTCGGTGCAACCACTCCCGGAAGAACCGCGTGGTGTGAAGGGCGTTCATGCGACACCTGTATCCAACAGGATACAGAAGGTGTGTCCTTTTCTGCCACTCGTTTTTTGACTTCCGTTCTTGGTCACGATCCTCCTCCTTGTATTGAAGGAGCAGAGTGCCACTGGCGTTAGCGGTCTGGCTGTGGGCAACGGCGGAAAAATGTGTCAGTCATTCGAGTGTGTATTTGTAAGGAGCCGGGCCGCAGCCCAGAGGGGGATGGCCGAGCCGTAAGAATGGAAGGCGCGGTCCGCGGTGCTCTCAAGACCAAAAGTTGCGGCCAGCGCAAAATGGCCGGTAGTTACGCCCTGGCCGGAGCTCGGCGTGGGAGCGGGCCTTGCCCGCGAAAGGGCGTCAGCCCGGCAGGATTCCAGAGCCGGTCTGAACCTGCCGGCGAGCGCCGCTCGCCTTTCGCGAGCAGGGCTCGCTCCCACAAAGAGTGGTGCTGACTGCTTAGCTGTCCGGCACGTAGCCGCTGACGCCTTTGATGTCATCGGGGTAATGAAACGAGAATTGTTTGCCATCCTCACTTCGGACCTGAACGCTGGCTTTCTGGGTGTCCTTGAAAGAAAGCCATACCAGATAGTCGCTGTGGTACTCGCCGACGGGATAGCCGTTGATGGTGACAATGGTGTCCCCCGGCTTGACCCCGACCTCCTGGGTGCCGCTCTCGGGGAAATCTTCGCCAACCCGGTAGCCTTGTGGCGAACTCTCGCTGACCGGCGTCAAATCGAACTTTTCGAGAAAGTCCAGGACGCGCTGTGGCACCTTGGGGCCATCGTCATCTTCCGCCGACGCCTCGTCCTTATCGGCGTCCGCGATCTCGGCACGTCCTCCACCTCTTAACGCCAGGCGAAGAGTGATCTGCTTGCCCTGGTCTTCGATGATCACCTCGGTCGGCCGGATCGCCGCCAGCACGCCGCCCTCAGCCAGCGTATCGCCCACGTTGTACCGTTGGGCGCCATGGCCCTCCGTATGGATGACGGCGGCGGCAAGCGGGCTATGGGCCTGGAAGACGGCCAGTACCGCCAGTGAATCGGTATCCACAGTCTCCCGCGGCAAGAGTGCGGCAGGCGCTTCCGTGTGCGGTGCCGGCGCGCTCGCCACGTCGGGTTGTGGGGACACGGTGTGTGTTTCCGCCTTCTTATTATCCGCATCATCCGTGCCATTACTCTCTCTCAAAAAAAAGAAAATAACGCATAAAAAAAATAAAGCCAGCAGAAACAGGCATTTATAAATCGTCTTCTGACCAATCATAAAGATCCAAAGAAAATGTGTGATATCCGACGTGTTTAAAAAGGAACTTAAATAATATATACCCATCTTTACAGAGGACGACAGAGAAAATAAACGTCAAAAAATATCACGGAAGTTTAAAACTGATATCAGAGCGATATCGAAAAAACCAGGAGGAAACTATGAGAAGCCTAACCTTGGGGGCGCTGTCAGTGGTGTTTCTCGCCGGATTCAGCCACAACCCCGCGCAAGCCACCGAGCTTGAAACCAACCAACAAAAAGCCTCTTACGCCGCTGGCATGATGCTTGGCGAGCGGGTCGGGAGCACGCTTTCCAGAAACCACCTCGATAAAGATCTGTTCTTGCAAGCTCTTGTCGACCGGTTGAAGGGCAACGACCTGCAGCTCGACGAACAAGCAGCGAACGCAGCGTCAGCCGCCTACAAGGAAGAAATAACCCAACGCCTGGACGAAGAGAAACAGCAGGTCATCGCCCGCAACGGGGCGCAAGGCGACGCCTTCATGGAGAAAAACAAGCAGCGCCAAGGTGTGAAGACGTTGCCGAGCGGTCTGCAGTACGAGGTCTTGAAAGAATCCAGCAGTGGCGTCAGCCCTGGTCCTAAAGACGCGGTACGCGTGCATTACGCCGGTACCCTTTTGGATGGGACCTTCGTAGAGAGCAGCCTGGCCCACGGCGAAGCCGTGCGAGTGAACATGGGCGTGGCGTTGAAGGGCTGGCAGCAGGCTCTGACGCACATGAAGGAAGGCGAGAAGTGGCGCCTCTTCGTGCCACCGGAGCTGGCCTACGGCGAAAAGGGCCTGCGCGATAAAGTGCCGCCGCAGTCCACACTGATCTACGAGCTGCAACTTGTCAAAGTGATCGACAGAACCTGATAACCACCATTGGAAGGGGGCATACCCATGAAATCTTATCACTACATTCTCAATGTTTTGCTGATCGCAATGGCCGTGCCGAGCCTGGCCGCGGCGGATCTGCGCGAGCGGGTGACGGAAGCACTGGCCATCACCAACCCGAACCTGAGTGTGGAAGGCATTGCGGACAGCCCGGTGGAGGGCGTCAAGGAAATCAAGCTGAGCAACGGCGACTTTCTCTACGGCTCGCCCGGCAGCGACCACCTTTTCTCCGGCCAACTGCTGAGTTTCACCGGCGATGAGCTGGTGGATCTCACCGAAGAGAGGAAACGCGAGGACCGGGCCGAAATGCTCCAGAATCTGGCACCGGGAACGACGATAACCTTCGCTGCGAACGGAAAGGAAGAGCACGAAATCTATGTTTTCACGGATATAACCTGCCCCTACTGCAAGAAGTTCCAGGACCATATGGCTGAAATGAATGACCGGGGCATCACCGTGCACTACCTGGCCTTGCCACGCTCAGGCATCGATACTTCCGTAGCCAACACCATGGCCAGGATCTGGTGCGCCGAGGACCCTCAGACCGCCATCGATGACGCTTTCTCGGGCAAGCCTTTCTCACAGAAAGTCATGCCCTGTCAGCCGCCGGTCGCGGACCAGTACACCATGGCGCAAAGCCTGGGCGTCAACGGCACGCCCTCTGTGTTCAGCGAGGACGGTAGAAACCTGGGCGGCTATATGGCGCCCGATGAGCTCATCGCTGCTATTGCCAGCACCGCAGGAATCAAGAACTGAAGCCGCTCCGGGCCTGCGCGGCCACGCTGACGTGCAGGCCAATCTTCTAACCCAATTAATACTGCTAAAATTCCGAGATGGCCTTCCATGTTGTGGATTAATTGCGTTTCCGGCGCATTTCAATAGATTTACATCGCAAACACGCATCACATGAAGTTCGTTAAGTGACTGAATAAAAAGGCCATCGCATAAACACCGTAATTAAAGCCGGTCAAACAGCGGAACCTCTCCAAAATCCTTGCTACGTTGAAGTTGCAGTACATTCTGCATCAAACGGAAGACAAACAATTACGGAGATTTCATCATGAAAACAAAACTTCTACTCACGACACTCTTTGGCGTGGCCGCTTGGTCGCTCTCAAGCCTTGCGATGGCGAACTGGAATACCGGCGCCTGCCCTGGCGGTGGCACCGCGCCCTGTATCGAAACGGAAATCAACGGCAACACTTACCACTTCAATGGTAGTGGCGGCCACGCTGGTGTATGGCATGGTCGGCCCGCCGCAGAGGGCGGTGGCGAGTTCACGTTCTCAGACGACAGTGTGGTCTTGGACTGCAATCCACCCACAATCGACTGCAACCTGAGTTTGAGCGGCGAAGTGAAGAAATGCCAAGACTCCGACGGCCAATGGCGCATCGGCGTGCGCGTGACCGGTGCCAGTACTTCTGGCAGTTTCCTGTGCGATGCACTCAATATCAGCGGTTTTCCGTGGTACTCAAAAGACCCGACTATCGCCAGCCACTGCCCGTTCGAGGACAACTGTGACACGTTTATCCCGTATGATCCAAGCGCAACCACCTATACTGCGAATTTTGGAGACATTACGGTTAGCAGTCTTCTGGGCACTTATGTACAGGACGAGCATGTGGAAGGCGTAATATTCACGCCGGGTGTTGGCGCTACCTTCGATTTCAGCAATAAGACGTTCTACAGCTGTGACGAGGAAGCTGGCTGCACTATCGACGGCATCCTGACCCTTGATAACGCCACGTCGCTGGACGTGTACTAATAAAGAAAAGCGTTATTGCGTTCAGCGCTGTTATCTTGCCTGATTGAAGATATGCTGAACGCCCTTCCACTTTGCCCCGGCTTATGCCGGGGCATTCTTTGCAATGCGATTAACTAATATATTAAGTGGGCGAAAGTATTAATAATAAAATTAATTTTCGAAACTTATGGGTTTGTCAATATTTTCTTTTGCGGCGCTACGATTAACGGAAGTTCTGGCATCATCGAAAACCTCAGGAAAAATCGGCACCCTATATGAAGACAGAGTTTGGAGATAAGAAATTATCACGTTACAGAAACGGTGAAGACGAGGGGGTTGAAACTCTTTGCCCGGCCCCAAGGGCCTCGGGAGCTTCCGACTCTCAAGCGACGTCGTAGATTCTGTATGCCCCGGAGCGAGTATAGCCCACCAAATAAGTCCTAGCTGAGAAGTGAATAGGTTGCAGTACTACAGTGGTGCCTGCTGCATTAGCCTGTGTTTGACCTAAGTTATTATATTAATTAGTGATATTTGTGTAATTTTCTAATTTTGGATGGCTTTTCTGTCGTATTTAAAAAACTCATCCATCGTTAGTTATTTTTTCTTCGGAAACTTCCGCGACCGATTCATGCCTTATAAACCGAGTCCGTTCCATTCGACGCTAGCCTTTTGAACGCCAACGTGAGCAAATCTTTAGGTGCCTTGGTCACCGAGAAGCACCCATATATGGTAAGCCGGTTACACGATTCCTAGCGTACGCTGTCTACTCCAGAAATGATATTTTCGAAAATTCCATGACCCAAAAAAAGATGGCCCAACGTATCATTGTCCTGGGCGGCTCAAATTGGTTCTAATATCATTTAAATAGGCAGCCGCATTGCGTTCTGTACTGCTTAGATATTCTTTAGGCGCTGACTACACTGCCAGCGCTGTATTTCATTGTTTCGAAAGCGATACATGCTTTTATGTGTCCGAGATTAATCTGGCGCTCTGCTCCAAGCTGATAATTAGAAGTCCGGAGTTTTCGGGTGCGCAGTGGATGTATATTAAAGTAATAAAAAAACGCCCATGCAGTGCACGGGCGCTCTTGAGTGATGTAGGTTTAAAAATATAAAGGGTTCAATGTACGATTAAAGAAGGCCGCTATTAAAGCGGCCCAAAATCACTATCGGATTTACTTCAATGACTTGATAGGCTCGGAAACTATTTGCAAAAAAACGCCCTCCTGCGGTATGCGATATGGAACACGGCCCATGGCGATTCCGATTACAGTTCCACCGGGGTTAGCGCTATAGAACTCCACATTGATATCGATCGGGTTTTCGTTGCGTTGCTGGACTACCATTCTGCCGTCATCCAGGAATGTAACAGGCCCGGTCAGCGACATCGTGACTTGATAGCTTCGCAAGTTATGACGGAGGCCGCTCAGGTTACCGGAGTTTAGCAATGCACCAATAAGTGGCGCATCAATGTATAGATCGACGTCCGCTGTCAGTACTGGCTTACCGTCATCGCCTTCTTTAATCCAACCAGTGATTGGCTGAGTTCGTCGGCAAGGCACGGACGGGGTGCCGACACAGGACGGGTCGTCTTTGGCATACCGCATTCTCATTATCTGTTCACCTGAGGGTACAGCCGTCATTGGAGTACCTGTAAGCGGATTCCGCGCATAAGTAATAAAGGAGGTGGATATGGATTGTGACGGGTATATCTCGACCCTTATTGCTTCTTTTTCAGGGTCATACCGTCCTACGCTGGCGTTTAGCCCCATCTTGAGATACGTGAACTTTCGTTCGGGACAGAGCTCTGGCTCGCTTGTAGGAAATTGTTTTGCCGCAATATTACCTACTGCTACCGCCAAACCCGCTTGGTCGTACCCTGGTTGACCGGTAGTGGGATCGTAACTCTCATTGTAGCCACAGCCGACGTTGGCGCCATCGGTGGCGCCAAGTGAGGAGACCTGAGCGGCGGCAAAGGGATTGCCCGCAAAGTTGGCTCCCTCTGCATACCAGGGCTGGTCTCTGCCCCGTGTGTTCATGGAAAGGATCTTGGCGCTGTTCGGAAGGCCCTGCACGCCTTCTGGATCATAGGCGGGGTCGGCTCCTGGATCAGGCACGCTCGGCACCGGCTCCTCGAAGGTGTAATCGGTGATTGGTAACGTATCGTTGGGTAGACGCGCATCACTCGACGTTGCGGGGTCCGTGAGATAGAAAGGGGGGTTGAGGCCTACCTCGCTTTCTAGTTTACCAATTATATTCTCGGCATCGTGTATCAGGTTGCCATTGGCATCCACATCAGGGCTGCTCCGTAGCGTCTGAAGCACATCGCTGCTGGCTGGCCCGCCTTTGAAGAAGATGGCCAGATCCGGGCCACCCGCACCCGGGATAAAGTACTCGTTGTTTATCAAATAATCTGCCACTACCCTGAATGTGCCGTTCAGGCCATTCGGCGTAAAAGCGGTTCGGTAGGTTATGCCGAGCGGCTGGGTGCGGAGAGGATGACCGTCCTCGCCGCAGATTGACTCCGTGCCGTCGCACACTGCGTCTTCACTGCCTATCATTGTGAAGTTGCTGGAAATACCTTCTGCTGGGTCCGTATCGTTATTGGAGCCCAGCGTATATTGATAGTACTGGCCGTCAGCCCAGGGTTTGTGTGGTATGAATGTAATACGCTGGCCCTCTACGGTTAAAGAGCCCTGAACCGTTTCGCCGTTAACCGGCTGCCCGGACACATCAACACGGGCGACGTTGAAACTGCCGCCCAACTGTACACTGGATGGATCGATTGCTTTGGTGAACTGCAAGACAATCGGCCGGTTTGCCGGCAGTGTCATCAGCGGCAGGATGTCGTCGGGGTGATAGTCAATCAACGGGTAGTCCTCGTTCGGCCAGTCGCCAGGTCCCCCGGCGCAGCGACCAACAAGACCGTTGGCGAGATCACGAGTCGCCGGATCGGTTACACAGGGATAGCCCGGGTAAGAACTCAGAAGCATCGGCGAATTGACCTGGACATCGTCCTGCGAATAGTTTCCGTCGTTATCAGGAATATTTCTCGTCGTGACGTCGCCCGGCAGCTTGAAGGTTAAGGTTTCCGGTACAAAGTTGTTGCCCGCCAGATCGGTAATCTGGCTGCCAAGCTGGACGGTGTATTCCGGGTTACTGCCCGCGGGTAAGTATTCCAACCCACCCTCCGGCTGAATCACCACGGCGGCGCCGTCTACTTTGTAGCTGATATCCAGGGTGGTGCCGTCTTGGGTGACGGTCAGCGCGCCAGGTTGGTTCAGGCTGGCCGGGTCCAGCGGCTCATCGAAGTTCAGGATGATCGGTGCGCCGGGCTGCTGGAACCAGGACAACTCATCGCCGCTTTCGTCCGTTGGCATCTCCGGTGATTTTTGCCCCGGCATCCGGCTTTGCAGCGTTGGCGGGGTGGTGTCTTCCAGGGCGGCCCGTGCGTCGGCCAGCAGCGCGTCGGTTTGGTCTTTATACGACTGAAGCTGGAAGCTCAGCAGCCCGTAGCCGTATTCCAGGCCTAGAACGTCCGGTTCCACCATGCTGGTGGCGTCGATGTTCAGCACGCCGCCGTTGGGGTCCACTTCGGCCACGCCCACCAGATGGATGTGCAGCAGGTTCTGGGTGAAGCCGCCGTTCGCCTGCGGGTTGGCGGTGGCGATGCCCACGTCCATGAACAGATGCACGATGCGCAGCTTGTCCGGGTGGTTTTCGGTGTACGGGTTGGGCACCAGGTAACCGGTGGCGTCGGACAGGATGCGCATGGTTACCGCGCCGGAGCCGAAGCCGGCGTCCACATTGCCGCCGATCAGCACGGTCTCGATGGGGGTGCCTTCGAGCAGGGTGCCTTTGGGCAGGCGGATCGGGGTGACGTCGGTGTATTGGGTCACGTCCGCCAGTTCAGCGATCACGAAATCGGATTGCGCCTGGGTGACGTTGGCGTCTTCGCCCAGCAGCACGCCGTTTACCGGCACCTGATTGATGGCTTTTCCGGTCAGGCGGGAAGTACCGCCCTGGGTGATCTTTTGCACCAGGAAGCCCGGCTCGCCGCGCGGTGAGGAGTCCTTCGGGGTGAACTCGATGGTATCGCCGGCAAAGGGTACGCCGTAGGTGCTTTCCAGGCCGCCGAGGGTGAGGGTGTAGGTTTCACCCGGGGTCAGGTAGTCGTCCGTGGGGTCGACGGTCATGTAGGCGCCGTCCACAAGCAGGCCGGCTTCCACTTCCGCGCCTTCGCTGTCACGCAGCACCACGCTGTTGCCGTCGCCGTAGCTGGCGGTGGCACGGTCGATGGGCTGGGTGAACTGGAAGCGGAAGCTGGAGAAGTCCATCACCGGTTCCAGCTCGGTGCCGTCGGGGAATTGACGGTCGACCAAGAAGTCTTCGCTTTCCACTACCTGGCTTCTGGGGCCTTCCTCAAGCGGTCGCGTCTTGAAGGTCAGCGTCTGGTCCTTGGCGGTGCCGCCGTTCAGGCGCAAGTCGCTGATCTGGACGGTGTACTCGGTCTGCGGCTGCAGCCGCTCGGTCGGTGTGATCAGCACGCCACGCGGGTCGCTCGGCACCTTCTCACTGGTGAACGCCAGGTCGCCGCCGCCCTCGTCGCAGCACAGGGTGACGCTTTGGTCGACGTTGCCGGTGGAGACCGCGCTGGTGAAGCGCAGGGCGATGGGTGCCTTGGTGGGCACTTCGCTCTGGCCGTTGTCGGGATAAGCGTAAAGTAGCGCTTGCGCGCCGCTCTCGCCCGGGTTGGCGCCGCCGTCGTCCACCGGGCTATCGCCGCCGTCGCCACCACAGGCGGCCAGCAGCGTGGCGGAGGAGAGCAGTATTAAGGACTGCTTCAGGATTGTTGTCTTCATTATTGTCCCTCCTTCTTAAAACTGCATGCTGATGGAGCCGGCGAAGACATTGACATCGCCCGCGGTTTCCACCACGTCGTTGTTCAGTGCGGTCGGCTGGCTGGATACGATCTGGAATTCACGCTGATCCATCAGGTGATACTGATAGCCAAAGTCCACGCGCAGCGGATGTACCAGGCCGTAAACGTGGTCGAAGGTGGCGCTCATGCCCAGGCCGAAGATGGTGCGGTCGGCGTCCAGGTAGTTCACTTCCGGGTTCACGTCGTTGACCAGCGGCGATTCCTCGAACGCCACGCCACCGGTGAGGGTGAAAGTGTCGTTCAGGTAGAACTCGGCGCCGATGCGCGGGATCACGATGTCGTCGAATTGCAGGCCCAGGTTGTTCTTGACGGTGTCGTTGTTGAGCTCGTCTTCCAGGGCGGACCATTCCTGCATTTCCACCGCCAGACCCAGACGCCAGCGGTCACGCTTAAGCTGCATGCCGAGGGTGTAGATGTTGGGCTGGTAGGAATCCACCGTGGCGATATCGATGAACAGGCCCGGTGCAGGGATGGTGCCGGGAATCACGGTGTTGGCTTTCACCGCCACCGAGGAATCGGAGTAGCCCTTGAAGGCGAACGCGGTTTCCAGGCCGTCGTACCAGCACTGGGCGTCCGGGCAGAAGGTTTCTTCCCAATCGAAGTTCACACTCAGGATCGGGCGGATCACCGGCTTGGCAGAGACGTTGAGCTCTTCGTATTCG
>Ga0206123_10000342_pt1 | contig 46572 bp, 48 predicted proteins | sample Helgoland_Spring_2_FD_160086 | JGI IMG/M metagenome (GOLD analysis project Ga0206123, IMG submission 160086) | Pelagic subsurface seawater microbial communities from Kabeltonne, Helgoland, North Sea - Helgoland_Spring_Bloom_20160316_1 | ecosystem: Environmental > Aquatic > Marine > Epipelagic ...
ACAAAAAAACCTCTTGAGGTTAGAATGGGTAAAGGAAAAGGTGCTCCTGAGTATTTTGTTGCAGTTGTAAAACCAGGTAGAGTTCTTTTTGAAGTATCAGGTGTACCTGTTGCTGTTGCAAAAGAAGCTCTTAGGTTAGCTGCTCAAAAACTACCAGTAACAACAAAGTTTATAATTGCAAGAGATTTTAAAGGATATTATGAAAATTAGTGAAATAAGAAATATGTCAACCGATGAGTTAAATGAAAAATTAACTGATACTTCAAAGAAGTTATCACAATTAAAATTTAATAACTCAGTTCAAACAATAGAAAATCCTCTTGAAATTAAAATTTTAAGAAGACAGCTTGCTAAGCTAAAAACAGTTTTAAACGAAAAAAAACAAGATTAAATGTCAACTAGAAGTCTAAGAAAAGAGAGAATAGGGATCGTATCCTCTGACAAAATGGAAAAGTCTGTTGTTGTAGCAGAGGTTAAAAAGGTGAAACACCCTGTTTACGGTAAATTTGTATTAAAGACAAAAAAGTATGTTGCTCATGACGAGAATAATGACTGTAATGAAGGAGATACTGTAAGAATAATGGAGACTAGACCGATGAGCAAAACAAAAAAGTGGAGAATTGTAGAAATAATAGAAAGAGCAAAATAAAATGGTACAACAAGAATCAAGACTTAAAGTAGCTGATAATACTGGAGCAAAAGAAGTTCTTACAATACGTGTATTGGGTGGAACTAAGAGAAGGTATGCTAGAATTGGTGACAAAATTGTTGTTACTGTTAAGGATGCTACACCTAATGGAACAGTTAAGAAAGGTCAAGTTTCAATAGCTGTAGTAGTAAGAACAAAAAAAGAAGTTAGAAGAAATGATGGATCATATATCAGATTTGATGAGAATGCATGTGTATTACTTGCTCAAACTGGTGAAATGAGAGGTACAAGAGTTTTTGGTCCTGTTGCTAGAGAATTAAGAGAAAAACAGTTTATGAAAATTGTTTCTCTTGCACCTGAAGTTTTATAATAGAGATATGAATAAGATAAAAATTAAAAAAGGAGATCAAGTAATAGTTATTACTGGTGAGTATAAGGGAACAAAGGGTACTGTTCTTAAAGTATTATACAATTCAAATAAAGCTTTAGTTGAAGGTGTAAATACTGTTAAAAGACATACAAAACCTAACTCTGAGAATCCAAAAGGTGGAATTATTGAAAAACAACTTCCTATTAATATTTCTAATATATCATTAATGACTAAAGAGGGAGAAAAAACAAGAATTGGATATAAAAATGAAGATGGTAAAAAAGTACGTATATCTACAAAATCTAAAGAAACTATTTAATTATGTCTAATATACCAAGATTAAAAGAAGATTATTCAAATAAGATAGTTAAAGAGCTTAAAGATAAGCTTGGTTTAACAAACATTATGCAAGTTCCTACTTTAGAAAAAATTGTTATTTCAAGAGGTGTTGGAGCTGCTGTGAGTGATAAGAAGCTTATCGATTATGCAGTTGAAGAACTAACTCTTATTTCAGGTCAAAAGGCTATAGCTACTTTATCCAAAAAGGATGTTGCGTCTTTTAAGCTAAGAAAAGGTACCCCTATCGGTGCAAAAGTTACTTTGAGAGGTGATAGAATGTACGAGTTTCTTGACAGACTTATAACAATTGCATTACCTAGGGTTAGAGATTTCCAAGGAATAAAAGCGGATGGCTTTGATGGGAGAGGTAATTATAACCTTGGAATAAAAGAACAAATTATATTTCCTGAAATTAATATTGATAAAGTCAATAAGATTTCTGGAATGGATATAACATTTGTAACAAATACAAACTCTAATAAAGAGGCAAAAGCATTATTAACAGATCTAGGATTACCTTTTAAAAAACAATAATATGGCAAAAGAATCAATGAAAGCTAGGGAAAGAAAAAGACAACGTATAGTTGCAAAGTATGCAGCTAAAAGAAAGTCTTTGAAAGACGCAAATGACTATGTTGGTCTTCAAAAACTCCCTAAAAATGCATCTCCAGTTAGATTACATAATAGATGTAAGTTGACAGGTAGACCTAAAGGTTATATAAGACAATTTGGTCTATCTAGGGTAATGTTTAGAGAAATGGCAAATAAAGGTTTAATCCCAGGTGTAACAAAAGCAAGTTGGTAAATTAAAGATTATGTATACAGATACTATTGCAGATTATTTAACTAGAGTAAGAAATGCTAGCATGGCTGGTCATAGAGTTGTAGATATTCCATCTTCAAATATTAAGAAGGATATAACTAAAATCCTTTTTGATCAAGGCTATATTTTAAGCTATAAATTTGAAGAAACTGATAATAATCAAGGTAATATTAAGATTGCTTTGAAATATGATTCAGTTTCTAAACAACCAATTATCAAAGAAATTCAAAGGATAAGTAAACCTGGTCTTAGAAAATATTCTAGTTCTCAAGAATTTCCTCGAGTTTTAAATGGTTTAGGTATTTCAATTATATCTACCTCAAAAGGTGTTATGACAGGAAAACAAGCTGCTAGTCAAAATATTGGCGGTGAATTAATTTGTTATGTTTATTAAAAAATAATTATGTCAAGAATAGGAAACAATCCGATAAGTATCCCAGAAGGCGTTTCAGTTAGCGTAAATGGCGATGTAATTACTGTAAAAGGTAAAAATGGTGAGATGAATCAAAATTTTGATGGTGTAAGTTTTAACATCTCTGACGATACTATTATAGTTAAGAGAAATTCTGAATCAAAAGATCATAAATCTAAACACGGATTATATAGAGCTCTTGTTTTTAACATGGTTAAAGGTGTTTCAGAAGGATTTACTCTTGAATTAGAACTAGTAGGAGTTGGATATAGAGCTAATGCTTCTGGTCAAAAATTAGATTTATCCTTAGGATTTTCTCATACAATAGTTATGAATATTGCATCTGAGGTAAAGGTTGAAACTATTAATGAAAAAGGTAAAAATCCTATTATTAAATTATCATCTCCAGATAAACAACTAGTTGGACATGTAGCGGCTAAAATAAGATCTTTTAGACGTCCTGAGCCGTATAAAGGAAAAGGAATAAAATTTGTCGGTGAACAAATAAGAAGAAAAGCAGGTAAATCAGCATAATATGACAAATACTAAAACTTTTAGAAGAAATAGAATTAGACAAAGAATAAAGAAGGTGATTTCTGGTACTCCAGATTACCCAAGACTTTCTGTTTTTAGAAGTAACAAAGAAATATATTGTCAAGTAATTGATGATGTTAATGGAAAAACTCTTCTTCAAACATCTTCAAGAGATAAGGCTATTTTAGACCTTAAATTAAAGACCAATATTGAGATTTCCTTTAATGTTGGAAAATTAGTTGCTGAACTAGCTATAAAAAAGGGTATTGAAAAAATAAAATTTGATAGAGGTGGATATCTTTATCATGGAAGAGTTAAATCATTAGCAGAAGGTGCACGAGAAGGCGGACTTAAATTTTAAATATGTATAAAAATTATAAAAATATTGAACTTGTTAAACCAGTTGGTTTAGATCTTAAAGATAAGCTTGTAGGTATTCAAAGAGTAACTAAGGTAACTAAAGGTGGTAGAGCTTTTGGTTTTTCTGCCATAGTTATTGTTGGAGATGAAAATGGTGTGGTAGGTCATGGTCTAGGAAAGGCTAAAGAAGTTACTACCGCAATTCAAAAAGCTGTTGAAGATGCAAAGAAAAATTTAGTAAGAATACCAATTGAAAATGGTACTCTACCTCACGAACAAAAAGGTAAATTTGGTGGTTCTAAAGTGTTTATGAAACCTGCTGCTCCTGGTACTGGAGTTATTGCAGGGGGTGCAGTTAGAACAGTTTTAGAGTCTGTTGGTATTCAAAATGTACTTTCTAAGTCTCAAGGATCTTCAAATCCTCACAACGTAGTTAAAGCTACTTTTGATGCATTATTAAATTTAAGAAGCCCGTTAACAATTTCAAGACAAAGAGGGATATCTTTAGATAAAGTTTTTAAAGGATGAGCAAAAAAATAAGAATAAAACAGGTTAGAAGTACAATCAAAAGAATTGAGTCTCAAAAAAGAACTCTAGAAGCTCTTGGTTTGAGAAAAATTGGAATGGAAGTTGAACATGAGCTTACTGCTTCAATCAAAGGAATGGTTGCTAAAGTTAGTCATCTTGTTGAAGTTAATTCTATAAAATAATAATTATGAGTTTAAATAATTTAAAACCTGCAAAAGGATCAAATAAAACCAGTGGTAAAAGAGTTGGTAGAGGTCAGGGTTCAGGTAAAGGGAAAACCTCAGGTAGAGGACACAACGGTGCTCAATCTAGATCTGGTTATTCAAGAAAAATAGGTTTTGAAGGTGGTCAAATGCCTCTTCAAAGAAGGATACCAAAATTTGGTTTTACAAATATTAATAGAATTGAATATAATACTATTAATATCGATGATATCCAGTCCCTTGTTGATGATAAAAAGATAAAGAAAGACTTAACTATTGAAAAAATGATTGAGTTGAGACTTGTTAAAAAAGGAAAACCAGTTAAGGTCTTAGGTCGAGGTAAAATAGATGCTCCTGTTAATATAACAGCTAATAAGTTTTCTGCTACTGCAGAAAAACTAATTGAAAAAGCTGGTGGTAAAATTACGAAGATATAATAATGAATAAGTTAATAGACTTAATAAAAAGTATTTATAATATAAAAGAGTTAAGGGATAGAATCCTTTTTACTCTTACCCTTTTATTAGTCTATAGACTTGGTGCTCAAGTTGTTCTTCCAGGTGTTGATTCACTTGCACTCTCTGATCTTTCTTCAAGATCTGATGGAGGTGGACTTCTTGGTATTCTTAATGCATTTACTGGTGGAGCATTTGCAAATGCCTCAATTTTTGCTTTAGGGATTATGCCTTATATATCAGCATCTATTGTTGTTCAGCTTATGGGAGTTGCTCTTCCGTATCTTCAAAAATTACAAAAGGAAGGAGAAAGTGGTAGAAAAAAAATTACTCAAATTACTAGATGGTTAACAATTTTTATTTGTACAATTCAAGCCCCTGCATATCTTTATGGACTAAGCGCACTTGGTGTTCCTGATAGCGCTTTTATCTTTGGAAGAACTCCAATGTTTATTTTTACTTCAATTATAATTCTTGTAACAGGTTGTATTTTTGCAATGTGGCTTGGTGAAAAAATTACTGATAGAGGTATTGGAAATGGAATATCTCTTCTTATAACAGTAGGTATAGTTGCTACACTTCCTCTTTCATTTACACAGAATTTAATTTCAAGAATATCTGAAAGTAATGGTGGTTTAATAATGGTTGTTATTGAATTAGCTGTATGGCTTGTAATTATTTTATTAAGTATACTATTGGTTATGGCTGTTAGACAGATTCCTGTTCAGTATGCTAGAAGAAATTCTGTACCAGGATCTCAATCTTCGGGAATGTCTAAACGACAGTATATACCTCTTAAGCTTAATGCTTCTGGAGTTATGCCGATAATTTTTGCTCAAGCTTTGATGTTTGCTCCTGCAACAATTGGAAGTGTATTTGGTACATCTTCAATTGGCCAATGGCTTCAGGCAAGCTTCTCTGATATTTTTGGATTATGGTATAATATTTTATTTGGTCTGTTAGTAGTAATTTTCACATTTTTTTACACAGCAATAACAGTTCCAACTAATAAGATGTCAGATGATTTAAAACGAAGTGGTGGTTTTGTTCCAGGAATAAGACCTGGTAATGAAACATCAGAATACCTTGATTCAGTTATGTCGCAAATTACTTTTCCTGGGTCTTTATATCTGGCAGTAATTGCAGTTTTCCCAGCTATAGTTGTTCAGTTAATTGGTATGCAACAAGGTTGGGCTCTCTTTTTTGGAGGTACTTCTCTTTTAATTATGGTAGGAGTAGCAATAGATACAATACAACAAGTGAATGCATATTTACTTAATAATCATTATGATGGTCTGATGAAGTCAGGTTCAATGAGAAGTAAACCAACAATATAAATGGCAAAGCAGAAATCAATAGAGCAAGAAGGTAAAATTATTGAAGCACTCTCAAATGCTATGTTTAGAGTTGAGCTTGATAATGGACATGTTGTTACTGCTCATATTTCTGGTAAGATGAGACTTCATTATATAAAACTTTTACCTGGGGATAAAGTTAAATTAGAAATGAGTCCCTATGATTTATCAAAAGCAAGAATAACATTTAGAATGTAAAACAAATTAAAATGAAAGTTAAAGCATCAATAAAAAAAAGAAGTAGTGAATGTAAAATCGTTCGTAGAAAAGGACGTTTATATGTCATTAACAAAAAGAATCCAAGGTTTAAACAAAGACAAGGTTAATTATGGCAAGAATTTCAGGAATAGATATACCAAAAGAAAAAAGAGGAGCAATCTCTCTTACTTATATATATGGTATTGGTAGAAGCTTAGCAATTACAATATTAGATAATGCAAAAGTAGATCCTAATAAAAAAGTTGCAGATTGGGATGATAAGGATATCGCTAGTGTTAGGGATGTTGTAGGTAGTCTTACAATTGAAGGTGAGCTAAGATCGGAAACTCAATTGAACATTAAAAGATTAATGGATATTGGAAGTTATAGAGGTATAAGACATAGAACAGGTCTTCCTTTAAGAGGTCAAAGAACAAAAAATAATTCTAGAACTAGAAAAGGTAAAAGAAAAACTGTAGCTAATAAGAAAAAAGCGACTAAGTAATTATGGCAAAATCAACTAATAAAAAAAGAAAAGTAATTGTAGATTCAGTAGGTGAAGCTCATATTAATGCTTCATTTAATAATATAATTATATCATTAACAAATTTAAAAGGTGAAGTAATTTCATGGTCTTCTGCCGGAAAAATGGGCTTTAGAGGTTCTAAAAAGAATACTCCATTTGCTGCTCAAACTGCTGCTGAAGATTGTGCAAAAGTTGCACATGATGCAGGTCTAAGAAGAATTAAAGTTCTTGTGAAAGGACCAGGTAATGGTAGAGAATCAGCAATAAGAACACTTCATAATAATGGTTTAGAAGTATCTGAGATTATTGATGTAACTCCAGTACCTCACAATGGATGTAGACCACCTAAAAGAAGAAGAGTTTAATTAATTAAAATATAAATGGCAAGATATACAGGACCAAAAACAAAAATTTCTAGAAAGTTCGGTGAACCACTTTTTGGTGAAGACCGTACTCTAGAGAAAAAGAATTATCCTCCAGGACAACATGGTAATGCAAAGAGAAGAGGAAAAAAATCTGAATACGCTATTCAATTAATGGAAAAACAGAAAGCCAAGTATACTTATGGTATTCTTGAAAAACAGTTTAAAAACATTTACGATAAAGCTAATAGAGGAAAAGGTATTACGGGTGAATTATTACTTCAACTTTGTGAATCTAGACTAGATAATGTTGTTTATAGAATGGGTATTTCAAAAACAAGGGATGGAGCTAGACAGTTAGTTACTCATAAACATGTTACTGTTAATGGTTCTATAGTTAATATTCCATCTTATACCCTAAAACCAGGTGATTTGGTTTCAATTAGAGAAAAATCAAAATCATTAAAGGCTATTGAGAGCTCTCTTAGGGAAAATAGCTCTGAATATGATTGGATCAAGTTTAACAGAGAGAGGCTTGAAGGAGAGTTTGTTACAATTCCAGAAAGAGAACAGATTCCAGAAAATATCAAAGAACAATTAATCGTTGAATTATACTCAAAATAAAAAATATGGCAATTTTAAACTTTCAAAAACCAGATAAAGTAATCATGATAGATTCTACGGAATCTCATGGTAAATTTGAATTTAGACCACTTGAACCAGGTTATGGTTTAACTATTGGTAATGCTCTTAGGAGAGTTTTGTTATCATCTTTAGAAGGTTATGCTTTTACTTCAGTTAAAATAGAAGGTGTTGATCATGAATTCTCTACTATAGAAGGTGTTGTTGAGGATGTGACTGAAATTATTCTTAATATCAAGCAAATTAGATTAAAAAGACAAATTGACGATGTTGAAAATGAAAAGATAAATGTTATTGTAGGTAACCAAAAAGTATTAAAAGCTTCTGACCTTCAAAAATTTATTTCTGGTTTTCAGATATTAAATCCTGACTTAGTTATTTGTAGTTTAGAAAAGAATGTAAAACTTTCTATCGAACTTAATATTGAAAAAGGAAGAGGTTATGTACCTGCTGAAGAAAACAAAAAACAAAGTGAATCTGTAGGAGTAATTGCAATTGATTCAATATACACACCAATTAAGAATGTTAAATATGACATTGAGAATTATAGAGTTGAACAAAAGACTGATTATGAAAAATTAGTTTTTGAGATTGTCACTGATGGTTCTATTCATCCGAAGGATGCTCTTACTGAAGCAGCTAAAATTTTAATTCATCATTTCATGTTGTTTTCTGATGAACTAATTACTTTAGAAGCTGATGAAATTGCTCAATCTGAAACTTATGATGAGGAATCTCTACATATGAGACAGCTTTTAAAAACTAAACTTATAGATATGGATTTATCTGTTAGAGCATTAAACTGTCTTAAGGCTGCAGAGGTTGATACTCTAGGCGATCTAGTATCATTTAATAAAAATGATTTAATGAAGTTTAGAAACTTTGGTAGAAAATCTTTAACAGAATTAGAAGAGTTAGTTATACTTAAAGGTCTTTCTTTTGGAATGGATCTTTCAAAATATAAATTAGATAAAGATTAAATAATGAGACACGGTAAGAAAAATATAAAACTTGGTAGAAAAACTGCTCATAGAAAGGCAATGCTTGCAAACATGGCTATTTCTCTTTTAGAGCACAAAAGAATTACAACTAGTTCTACAAAAGCTAAAGCTTTAAAAATATTTATTGAGCCTTTAATTACCAAGTCCAAGAATGACAATGTTCATAATAGAAGATTGTGTTTTAGTAAACTAAGAAATAAAGTTGGTGTTCAAATTTTATTTGATGAAATCTCAAAGAAGGTTGCTGACAGACAGGGTGGTTATACAAGAATTATTAAGTTAGGTAATAGATTGGGTGATAATGCATCTATGGCTATGATTGAACTAGTTGACTATAATACCATCTATAGCAACAAAGTATCTTCTGAAGTAGTTGAAGAATCAGCTACAGAATCTATTGCAGAATCAAAGAGTGAATAGTTGCTCTTAAAAAGTAATTAACAAAAGGATATATGTTTTTTCATATATCCTTTTTTTGTTTAATTTTACTTCCCGAAATGTCCAACGAAAAAAGAAAAAAAGGTCTTGTACTATTAGCTGATGGTACCACCTTTTATGGTCGTTCTGCAGGTATTGAAGGCACTTCATACGGTGAAATTTGCTTCAATACTGGTGTGACAGGTTATCAAGAAATTTTTACTGATCCATCTTATTTTGGCCAAATTATGGTCACGACTACTTCTCATATTGGGAACTATGGTATAAAAAAATCTGAATCTCAATCTCAAAAAATTTTTATTAGTGGTTTAATATGTAAAACTTTCAGTTCTGTTAATTCTAGATCCAATTCTGAATCATTAAAAAAATGGTTTAAATCAAACAATCTTGTTACTTTAAGTGAAGTTGATACTAGAGCATTAGTTAGATATATACGAGATAATGGTGCAATGAACGCAGCAATTACAACAGAGATTGATAAAATCGATGAAATCAGTAAAAAATTAAAAGACTTTCCAATTATGGATGGTCTAGAACTAGCTTCAAAGGTTTCAACAAAGAATTCTTATGAATATGGTGATAGTAATTCAAAAATAAGATTAGCTGTAATTGATCTTGGTATAAAGAAAAATATACTTGATAATTTCTCTCGAAGAGATATCTATATAAAGGTTTTTCCTTATGATACTGATCTTGATGAAATGTTAAAATTTAAACCAAACGGTTTTTTTCTTTCAAATGGTCCTGGAGATCCTAAACCATTGACTAAGGTTATAGATACTACAAAAAAAATTCTAGATAAAAATTATCCTTTATTTGGAATATGTCTAGGACATCAAATTATAGCTCTTGCAAATGGAATAAAAACATATAAAATGTTTAATGGACATAGAGGGATAAATCATCCGGTATTAAATTTAAATACTGGAAAAGGTGAGATTACATCTCAAAATCATGGTTTTGCTGTTGATTATGATACTGCAATATCAAATAGTTCTGTTAAGATTTCTCATAAACATCTAAATGACCAAACAGTTGCTGGTCTTGAGATTGAAGGTAAAAACTGTTTTTCTGTTCAGTATCATCCTGAGGCTGGACCAGGTCCAAACGATGGTAATTACCTTTTTGATCAATTCTTATCCAAACTTAAATAATATGACTAAAATAAAAACTATTGTTGCTAGACAAATATTTGATTCAAGAGGAAATCCTACAGTTGAAACTGATGTGATAACAACAAATGGTATTATGGGTAGGGCTGCAGTTCCATCAGGAGCATCAACAGGTCAACATGAAGCTGTTGAACTTAGAGATGGATTAAATACTTATATGGGTAAATCAGTTTTTGAAGCTGTTAAAAATGTTAATGATATTATTTTTAAAGAACTAGAAGGTTTATCTGTTTTTGAACAATCTAAAATTGATTCAAAAATGATTAATCTAGATAATACTCTCAATAAATCTAAGCTCGGCGCTAATGCTATTTTATCAGTATCGTTAGCTGTTTCCAAGGCTGCTGCAAAAGAAAAAAATATTTCACTTTTTAAATATCTAGGAAATGAAAACTCTAATGTTCTTCCTGTTCCTCTAATGAACATTATAAACGGTGGTAGTCATTCTGATTCTCCAATTTCTTTTCAAGAATTTATGATTGTTCCAGTTGGAGCATCTAGCTTTACTCATGCCCTTCAAATTGGTAACGAGGTGTTTCATAACTTGAAATCAATACTCAAATCACGAGGTCTTTCAACAGCTGTTGGTGACGAGGGAGGTTTTGCTCCAGATTTAGATGGTACAGAAGATGCTATTAATACTATAATTAAAGCGGTAGAAAAAGCAGGATATCAAATGAATAAAGACGTTATGATTGCTTTAGATTGTGCTGCGTCTGAGTTTTATAAAGACAATTTTTATGATTACTCAATTTTTGAAAAGAATAATTCTACTAGATTAACTTCTGCTCAACAAGTTGATTTTTTAGTTGAACTTTGTGAAAAATATCCAATTATTTCTATTGAAGATGGAATGGATGAGGATGATTGGGAAGGTTGGAAGTTGTTAACAGATAAAATAGGAGATAAGGTTCAATTAGTTGGTGATGATCTTTTTGTAACTGATATTTCAAGATTATCAAAAGGGATTAATGAAAAGATTGGTAATTCCATTTTGATTAAGTTTAATCAAGTTGGATCATTGTCAGAAACAATTTCAGCAATAAACCTCGCTGCAGAAAACAATTTCACTTCAGTTATTTCACATAGATCTGGAGAAACTGAAGATTCTACAATATCAGATTTATGTGTTGCATTTAACACTGGTCAAATAAAAACAGGTTCAATGTCAAGAAGTGATCGAATGTCAAAGTACAATCAATTACTTAGAATTGAAGAAGAGTTAGCGGATAAATCTAAATATCTAGGAAAAAGTGCTTTTAATTTGAACCTTTAGAAATATTAATTTTATTTAATTTTTTTCTTAACTACAGGTAATCTAAATTTGCATAAACACTTTATTAATGGATAAGTCTGCAAAAATTGAATTTAATGGTAAGTCTTTCACCTTTCCTGTATTAACTGGCTCAGAGAATGAAGAGGCTATCGATATCAAGAATTTGAGATCTGAGGTTGGACTAATTACTTATGATCCTGGATATAAGAATACTGGTCACTGTATTAGTAATATAACTTACCTTGACGGTGAAAATGGTATTCTAAGATATAGAGGTTATTCAGTTGAAGAATTGTGTCAAAAGAAATCTTTTTTAGAGGTAACTTATCTTTTAATCTTTGGAGATTTACCTTCTAAAGACCAAATTGAAAAATTTCAAAATGATATAAGAGAAGAATCACTTGTTGATGAAGATTTAAAACAAATTTTTAAGAGTTTTCCAAAATCTGCTCATCCAATGGGTGTTTTATCTTCTTTGACATCAGCTCTAATAGCATTTAACCCTCAAAACGAAACAAAAATTTCTCTAAATGACAAAGAAGGTGTTTCTGCAGATGATAAAATGTATTTATCCACAGTTCGTCTACTTGCAAAGTTCCCAATTATGTCATCTTGGACACTTAGAAAAATTAAAGGTTTACCTTTAAATTATAGTAATAACAATCTTTCGTATACAGAAAATATTGCATACATGATGTTTGCTAAACCTAATCAAGAGTATGTTCAAAATGATATTATAGTTAATGCACTGAACACTCTTTTAATACTTCACGCTGATCATGAACAAAACTGCTCTACTTCAACTGTAAGAATAGTTGGATCGTCATATGCTGGCTTATATGCATCTATTTCAGCTGGAATATCTGCGTTATGGGGAAGACTTCATGGAGGTGCAAATCAGGCTGTAATTGAGATGCTTGAGCTTATAAAAAATGATAATTCAGATATTGATAAATATTTAAATAAAGCTAAAGATAAGTCAGACCCTTTCAGATTAATGGGTTTTGGTCATAGAGTTTATAAAAACTTTGATCCAAGAGCTAAAATTATTAAGAAAGCAGCTGATCAAGTTTTAAATGATTTAGGTATTGAAGATCCTATACTAGATATTGCTAAATCAATTGAAGAAAAGGCTTTAAATGATGAATACTTTATTCAAAAAAAATTATACCCTAATGTTGATTTCTATTCAGGTATTATATATCGAGCCTTAGGTATTCCTACAGATATGTTTACTGTAATGTTTGCTTTAGGAAGAATACCGGGATGGATTGCTCAGTGGAAAGAAATGAGAGATTCTAATAATCCAATTGGTAGACCAAGACAAATCTACAATGGACCAACTCATAGAACAATTTCATAAAACAATAGATGGAAATCAAATCAGAGATTTCAAACTTAACTTCTAATTTTTTACTTAAAAATTATGATATTAAAGTTGAAAAAATTGAAATCCAAAATACTAAAAAAGACTTTGATGGCGATATTACCATAGTTCTTTTTCCTTTCTTTAAGTTAATAAATAAGGATCAAGTTTCAGTAATAGGTAAATTGCTTGGTGAGCATTTAATTAAAGACTCAATTTATCTTATTGATTTTAATATAGTAGGTGGTTTTTTAAACCTTACAGTTTCTGATGCATATTATCTAGATTTTATAGACATAATTAAAGATGATTTGAGTTTTGGAAAAGTTGAGAATACTAACGATACTTATATTGTAGAGTTCTCATCTCCTAATACAAATAAACCTTTACACTTAGGTCACATAAGAAATAATCTATTAGGTTATTCTATATCTAAAATTCTAGAAGCTAATGGTAAGAAAGTTCAAAAGGTTCAAATAATTAATGACCGTGGTATTCATATTTGCAAATCTATGGTTGCATGGAAACAATTTGCAGAAGGAGCTACACCTGAATCAGAAAATACTAAAGGAGATAAATTTGTTGGTGATTATTATATAATGTTTGATAAAGTTCATAAAGATCAAATGAAACAACTAATTGAATCTGGAATGGATAAGGATGTTGCCTCTGAAAACACCGAGATAATGAAAGCTGCTAAAAAGGAGTTAATGAATTGGGAAAAAAATAATAAAGAAACCAGACAGATTTGGAAAATGATGAATGATTGGGTTTATGATGGTTTTGATAAAACATACAGTTTATTGGGAGTATCTTTTGATAAAAATTATTACGAAAGCGAGACTTATCTTTTAGGAAAGAATATTATGGAAGAGGGTCTTAAAAAAGGCGTGTTGTATGAAAGAGACGATTCTTCAGTTTGGATAAATCTCGACAATGAAGGTCTTGATGAAAAACTTCTATTAAGATCTGATGGAACGTCTGTATATATGACTCAAGATTTAGGAACAGCAGTCCAAAGAATTGCTGATAATTCTAATGTTAAAGGAATGATATATACAGTTGGTAATGAACAAGACTATCATTTTAAAGTACTTTTTAAAATATTAAATAAATTGGGATATGATTGGGCGGACAATTTATTTCATTTAAGTTATGGAATGGTAGATTTACCGTCTGGAAAAATGAAAAGTCGAGAGGGTACTGTTGTTGATGCAGATGATTTAATTTATGATTTAATTGATACTGTTAAACATACTAGTGAGAGTCTAGATAAGTATAAATCAAACAATGAAACTTTGGATTTTGATGAATACAAAAAGATAGCATTGGGTGCTCTTAAATATTATATTTTAAAGGTTGATCCAAAGAAGAATATTTTATTTAACCCTGAAGAATCAATTGATCTAAGTGGGAATACTGGTCCATTTATTCAGTATGCTTATGTAAGAATTCAATCAATATTAAAAAAAGTAAATAAAGATATTCAAATCGACAAGAGTTATAAGCTTAATGATAAAGAAAAAGAAGTTATTAAAACTATTTATGAATATCCTTCAGTAATTATTGGTTCATATAATGAACTTTCACCTGCACTTATTGCTAATTATCTATATGATTTAGTCAGAAATTATAATTCACTTTATCAGAATCATCATATACTAAACTCAGAAACCAAAGAATCAACTTCAGTTCGTTTAATTATTTCACAAAAGACAAGTCATGTAATTGAATCAGCATGTGATCTTTTGGGGATTGATTTGCCGGATAAAATGTAAAAAAAAAGTCACCCGAAGGTGACTTTTAAACTTTTTGAGTGTTAAATTACTTAGATACAGCAAGGTTATACACAACAAGACCGAAACCGATTTTGTTAACTGCATCACCAATGTTATAAATAACATCCATTTGACCAGCAAGGCCACTAAAGATACTACTATACCATCCATCAGTACCAGCCATATATCCTATTGGATAAATAGCCCAACCTATGAATACGAATTTAACTAGCATTTTATGTGCACTCTCAACATTACCTCCTGCTGATTTTGCAAGCTTTGCTGCACCACCCATGGCAACTTCATAAAGAATCCAGAAGTAAGCTATACCTGATGCTAGACCCCATAACTGAGCATCTAGTCCCATTATACCTGCTTCACCGAAGTATCCGGTAACAAGCATAATAACTGAAAGAGCAATTAACTTCCATAACAGACTTTTCGTAGCACCTGATGGTTTTAATATTAGATAAAACTCTACACACATTAGCGGTACAGTAAGGATCCAATCTACGTATCTGTAGGCAGTTGTTATATCACCTTCCATGGCAGCATTTCTCATATAATAATAATGAAGAGCTGCAATAGCAGTAATTAGAGCTGAAACTAGCATTGAAGTTTTCCACTTATCAGCTACTAAATTCATAGCATTGAAAAAGAAAAGTGTTGCTGCAAACATTGCTGCAAAACCAATCCAAAAAGTGAAATCTGTCAAGCTTAAATCAGTCGCTAAAACTGGTAAAATACTTAATAAATTTTCCATAATTAAATTAATTATTGTTTATGAAAAGTAAATTAAATAAAATAACCATTAAAAAAAAGGTTATTTGAAAAAAAATCTTATCTTTTTTTAACAATAATTCAATGATTTATGAATAAAATTATCAAATCTAGAATATCAATAATTTTAACTTCTTTAATCGTAAGTTATTTTATTTCAGATGTTTATGAAAATATATTGGGTTTTATATTAATTTTATCGATAGGTGTTATTCATGGAGCTAATGACCTGTTAATAATTAACAGATATTCAACTAAAGAATCCAATAAGAATCAAATTTTATTCTTTTTCTATTATTTAATGATTGTAATTATTGGTTTTGCCCTTTTTTATATTATTCCATCACTTGCTTTATTAGCATTTATAGCTGTTTCTGTATATCATTTTGGTGAACAACACTGGGAAGTAAATCTTGCAGGTACTAATCTTAGTTCTAAAATAAAATTATCTCTAATTATATCTCATGGATTAGCTTTCTTTATTATAATTTTTATGAATAATCTAGTACCAGTTAATGAAGTTTTAGCATCATTCTATATTTCATCTCTTAATTATTCATTATTAGCTTTATCATTATTTTTAGTTTCAATTTTGTATTGTTTTTTATTGGCCTATAATAAAATCTTAAGAAATCATTTTATAAGTGAAATTTCATTCTTTGTATTATTATTTATACTGACATTAAATTCTACTTTAATTTATGGTTTTGCTATTTATTTTATTTTCTTCCATAGTCTGTTGTCTATAAAAGATCAAGTCAAGTTTATTTATAATGATGATAAACCTACAAGTATTAAGAAATATATAAGAAGTTCAATGCCTTATTTCATTCTTGCTTTAACTTTTTTATTGATATTCTATTTTTTTGTTGATCTACAAAAAGTTAATTTATTACAAATTATTTTTACTTTTCTTGCTGCTATTACATTTCCACATGTCTTAGTTATTGAAAAAATGTATAGTCATAAAAAATAGATTAATTAATGCAATATGTATATTTGAAAAAATTATCCTATGAAAATTATAGATGGAAAAAAAGTTTCTATTGAAGTTTTAGATGAAATTAAGTCATCTGTTGACAATAGGGTGAAAAATAATTTAAAGATTCCTCATTTAGCTGCAATTTTAGTTGGAAATGATGGTCCAAGTAAAACTTATGTTAATAGTAAAATAAAGGCTTGTGAAAGAGTAGGTTTCAAATCTTCGCTTTTCAAGTATAGTGATTCCATTTCAGAAAATGATCTTATCGATGAGATTCAAAAGATTAATAATAATGATGATATTGATGGTTTTATAGTTCAGCTTCCTTTGCCTAAAGACATAAATCAAGAAAAAATTTTAAGTCAAGTGGACCCTTATAAAGATGTTGATGGCTTTCATCCTATTAATTACGGAAAAATGGCTCTTGGAATCGACACATTCTTACCTGCTACTCCAGCTGGTATTATTGAGTTAATTGAAAGATTTAAAATTCAAACTGCAGGGAAAAAATGTCTTGTAATAGGAAGAAGTCAAATAGTGGGGAGACCTATAAGTATTCTACTTAGTCAAAATAAAATTTTTGGAAACTCAACAGTAACTGTTGCTCACAGCAGGACAAGTAATTTAGAAGAATTATGTCTAGAGTCTGATTTAATTATTTCTGCAATTGGTAAACCTGAATTCATTAAGGGTGATATGGTCAAAAAGGGTTCAACAATTATTGATGTAGGAATAACTAGGGTAGATGATTCTTCATCACACAAGGGATACAGAATCGCTGGTGATGTAGATTTTAATAGTGTATCTAGCAGGGTAAGTTTCATTACTCCTGTTCCTGGAGGTGTTGGCCCAATGACTATTGCAATGCTTTTAAAAAACACTTTGAAGGCTTGTTCCCTTTCTGATTAACTATTCTATTTTATTCATTAAACTATAAATCTTCAAAATAAGAAGCCCAAAAAGTACACTAGATATTATTAATAGTAAATTAGTAAGTCCTGACGAGGAGAAGGATAGTCTGATAAGTATTGTACATATTATAAAGCCTGTATTTCTCATAATTTGACTATATCTCTCTGTATATAAGAAAGATAGTAGTAATATAAATACATCAGCAATTATTAATATTGAGAAAAATGTATTGTAAAATACTTCATTAACATAATAGAAAGAACTTGCAAAATTTGAACTCATACCAATAGAATACAAGTTATATAGCCCTATAATAAACAGGATTATCATAACAGGTATTAATATTACACTTATGATTTTTTTGGAATCTATAAATCTGTCAATATTTTTAATTCCTTTCTTATTCTCTATTTTAGATTTTACAAAATTGAATAAATATATTAAGAAAAAAAGTATTAGAATTGAAATGAGATCATAAGTAATCTGAAGATTATCTGGGTTCTGAAACCAATCATTTGAGTCTAAATTAAGCTTAGGAATATCATAAAAAATTCTTCTTATAATTATTAGAGAAATAATCTCAAACTGCTTTAAGATAGAAGTTGTAAATGATCTTGGTAAATAAAATATTAACAAGAAAATCTCATAATATAATATTATTGAGAAAGGAGTATAAATTGCAGATATTGGGTTCGTTAGTAATAAACTTTCGTTTCCAATATTAATTATAGAATAATTGTTAAGTAATACCAGAGATAAGTGGAAAATGAACCCGACTGTAGCAGACCAAATTGTAAAGCCTTCAATTTTTTTTCTGTTTACTTCTGAAAATATTCCATCAAAAATTTTAGATCCAATTTTTAACATAATTATATTTTAGTTGAAAATAACATACTCATATCTTTAAAAGATTTAAATTCTAGAGCATTCCCTGAATTATCATAAAAAAACATTGTCTTTTGTTCTCCAGGAAGTCCTTTAAACCTTATATAAGGTTCTATTATAAAATTAATTTTATTTTCTGTCAAAGAATTTGCAAATTTATCAAAGTCATCCCATGGAATTACAACACCAAAATGGGGAATAGGTACCGATTTACCATCAACTTCATTATGATGGGATTTTCCTTGATGATTTGGATCTACATGAATCACTAATTGATGTCCAAAAAAATTATAATCAGCCCATTCATCAGATTCTCTACCTGGTTTACATCCTAAAGTATTTTGATAAAATTTTTTAGATTCTGATAAATTCTTTACTGGGATTGCTAGATGAAAAGGGGATAATTTTGTCATATAATTTCAATATAGTAAATATTTTTTTCTAATTTTTTTAAAAATCTCGATATCATCTTTCCATGAATCTCTAATTTCAGATTCACCAACACCTTCTATAATTTGTTTTTTAAGACTAGATGACCCTGCTAATTTATCAAAATCACTTCTAAAAAATTTATTTTTATCTTTAAATTGATTGTATGACTTAATAAGCCATTTTAGTTCAATTCTATTTTTTGTTTTATAATTTCTCAGATCTTCTCCATTCGATTTAATACCTTTTAATTTTGGGTTTTGACTACCAAAATTTGATTGTGGTATAAAGCTAAATTTATCTTCAAAGTCTGGATGACCATATATTTGAAATTGAGTTTTAGTTCCCCTCCCAACACTTACCTCTGTCTTTTCAAGAAAAGCTAGGCTTGGGTATAAATATATTGATTGAAGATTAGGTAGATTTGGAGAAGGCCTTAAACTTGGTTCATATTTAGATTTATGATTATAATTTTTAATTTTAATAACTTCTAAGTCAGCTTTTAAACCATTCTCCAACCAACCTTCACCATTAATCATTCTACCATATTCTCCAATAGTCATTCCGTAAACTATTGGTACTGGATGTAATCCAATAAAACTTTTATTTTTTAAATCTAAAATTGGTCCATCTATATAAAATGAGTTGGGGTTAGGTCTATCTAAAATTATTAATTTTTTATTTGTCCTTGATACTGATTCCATCGCATAATGAAGAGTAGATAAATAAGTATAAAATCTAACACCTACATCCTGTATATCAAATATTAATATATCAATATCCTTAATATCATCATCATTTATTTTTCTATTTTTTCCATATAAAGACAAAATTTTTATTGATTTATAATACCCATTATCTATCTTTTCACCATCATCTTTATCACCTAGAAAACCATGTTCAGGGCTAAATATTTTATTTATTTTAATACCTCTTTTTATTAGAGTGTCAATTAAATGTATACTAGAATTTTTCGATCTTACTATACTAGTATTATTTGCTATTACTGCAATTTTCTTGTTTTCTAATTTTTCTATATAAAGGTCTATCATTTCAGACCCAGGAATAATTTCTTGAGATGATACACTTAGAACTGGAGTATAAATGAGAATAAATAAAAGTGTATTTTTGAGTAAAATATTTAATTTGAATTTACCTTTTTTCATATATAGAAAATTAAGATCTAGTAATGATAAAAGTAATATATCATCTCGTATAATAAAAATTGCCATTGTTTCAGTTTTCCTTGGAGTATTTGTTTCCTTATCTGCTATTTCTATTGGTAGAGGACTTCAGTCATCAATAAAGGAAAAATTATATAGTCTTAGCCCTGATATAACTATTTCAACATATGAAAATAATTCTCGTGGAATTGCATCAGAAAAAATTAATAATTTTCATGTAGTAGATAGTGAAATAAAAACAGCATTTCCTGATTTTAAATTTGAAAATATAATTGAAAAACCAACCTTGATTTCAAAGAATAATTCTTTTGAAACTGTTATTTTTAGAGGTGTCAATGATGGTTATAGCTTTGAAAATTTTAATAAATTTATTTTAGGTTCAAACACTTTAAATAATCTTACAAGTAAGGAGATTATAATTTCAAAATCTTTATCTGATAAGTTAGGAATTACAGTTGGACAAAATCTTACTCTTTATTTTAAAATCGATAATAACCAACGTATACCTAATTTAAGATCTTATACTGTTACTCACATCTTTAATACAGATTTTCCAGATTTTGATAATAATTATGTAATAGGAAATTTACAAACACTTCAGAATGTTTTTAAATGGAATAATAATGAGTATGCTAGTATCGAGATATCAATTAATGAAAAATTAAAAATATCAAGTATTGTGCAGTCAATATCTTCTCTTAAATCCTTAGAAAAAAACAACTTGTCTATTAAATCTATAAATTCAAAATATGATAATATTTTCAATTGGATTTCAATTTTTGATTTTAATATAATTTTAATCACGTCATTAATGATTTTAGTTGCAATTATTAGTGTAATTATTTCACTATTTATCTTGATTTTTGAAAGGATAAAAATGATTGGTATTATGTCTTCGATGGGTTCAACAAATAAATCATTAAGTAAAATATTTATATATCAGGGAATTGAAATTATTTTAAAAGGAATGATTCCTGCAAATATTTTATTTTTATCAGTATCAATAATTCAGAATAGTTATGGTTTTATAAAGTTAAATCCAATTGATTACTATGTAGAATCAATACCTTTTATTTTGGAACCTATGTTTATAATTTCTTTGAATCTTATTTTTGCATTAATTAGTTTTATAGTATTATCAATTACATTTGTTTCAATAACAAAATTCACTCCAAAGCTTAATATAAATTCATAGATGAAATATTTTAAAAACATTTTAGAGACAATAGGTAATACCCCATTAATTAAACTGAATAAAACTACTGAATTAGTTAATTCTGATGTATTTGTAAAGGTAGAGAGCTTTAATCCTGGTAATTCAGTAAAAGATAGAATGGCTGTGAAAATGATTGAAGATGCTGAAAAAGATGGAAGAATTAAACCTGGTGGAACAATAGTAGAGGGAACCTCTGGTAACACAGGTATGGGTCTTGCCTTAGCAGCTATAATTAAAGGATATAATTTAATATGTGTATCTAATGACAAGCAGTCAAAAGAAAAGTTTGATGTTTTAAGAGCAATGGGAGCTGAAGTTATAGTTTGTCCAACTAATGTAGAAGCAAGTGATCCTAGATCATATTATTCTGTTTCAAAAAGAATATCTGAAGAAACAAATAATTCATGGTATGTTAATCAATATGACAATCCTTCCAATTCAATTGCTCATTATGAATCAACTGGTCCTGAGATTTGGGAACAAACTGATGGTAAAATTGATCATTTTGTAGTAGGTGTTGGAACTGGAGGGACAATTTCTGGTGTTGGAAAATTTTTAAAAGAAAAAAAGCCCAGTGTGAAAATTTGGGGAATTGATACTTATGGTTCAGTTTTTAAGAAATATCATGAAACAGGAATTTTTGATGAAAATGAAATATATCCTTACTCAACTGAGGGAATAGGAGAAGACATTCTTCCTAAAAATGTTGATTTTAATGTAATTGATCATTTTGAAAAAGTTACTGATAAAGATGCTGCCCTTTATACAAGGAAGTTAGCTAGAGAAGAAGGTATTTTTGCTGGTAATTCTTGTGGTGCAGCAATTGCGGGTTTGCTTCAACTGAAAGATAATTTTAAGAAGAATGAAGTTGTTGTTGCACTTCTTCATGATTCTGGAAGTAGATATATTGGCAAAATTTACAATGATGACTGGATGAAAGAAAAAGGTTTTATTTGATTAATCTCTAAAAGTTCCTTGTGGAAAAGACACTAGACTTTCAAATCCTTTTTTGTTAACTGTTGAAATTCCAAAAATAAAGTTGTCAATAACAATACCTTCAAGAGTATAATTGTCAATTTTATCTATTAACCTACTATTATCCCATGTTGATGAGGTCGTTTCCCTCCAATAGATTTTGTATCCTTTTATGGATTTGTCATCTGGATGTTCCCATCTAAATTTAACACTTGGTTCCACAATCCCTCCAATCTTTATATTTTTTGGAGGTCTAGGTGAGGATGCTAGGGTTGCTAGTGAAATTGCATTAACTGCAGTTAATTTAGCTGCATAATCAAAATTTACGCCTGATAAGACATCCCCATATTTTATTCCATTTTCAATACGGATATCATTATGCTGTCGATTATAATTTTCATGAGCTTCCATAATTCTAATTCCTGCAATACCTTCATCGTTAAAAGGTCTGTGGTGACCACCTCTTCCAAATCTATCCAATCTGTAGATCATTATGGGATTTAGTTCAGGCATGAATTTTTTAACTGTTTTATGAACATGTCTTGCTAATTGTCTTGAAGCTCCATCATTTTCTCCACCACCTGTTCTCATATTCAAGTCACTAGAATATTTTGAGTTGAAAAAAAATGGCTCTGAAAAAATTCTAAAACTTCTATTATCAATTACGCCATCTACACCTTCTATATTTCCAATCATGTCGTTATTTAGAATCCCTATAACATCCCAATCATTTTTCTTAGCATATTTTGCTAGGCTTCTACCTCCAAATAATCCTTGTTCTTCTCCGCTTAATCCAGCATAGATAATACTATTTTCAAATTTATAGTTAGATAAAATTCTGGCTGCTTCAATTGTACCAGCCATTCCACTAGCATTATCATTTGCACCAGGCGAATCATCTTTATAATTAGTTGGGTCTGATATTCTGGAATCAATATCTCCACTCATTATAATAAACCTATTGGGATTTTTTGTACCTCTTTGTATGGCAACCACATTATAAATCCAAGTTGGAAAAATAATTCTATCCCCTTCCGTAACATAGCTTTTTTCGTAGAAAACTTCTAAACAGTTGTTGCATTCGCTAGAAATTGCCTCAAATTCTTTTTTAATCCACCTTCTTGCAGCTCCTATTCCTCTTGTTTTGGATAGTGTATCGCTTAATGAATGTCTTGTCCCGAAGGAAACTAATTTAGTAATATCTTTTTCTATTCTTTTAGATGAAACTTCATCAATTATATCATAGAGCATTGAATCTTGTGCATTTATACTTGGCAACCAAATAATGAGAGATAATACGATACAATTGAATAATTTATTCACTAGAAACAGTATTTATTTTCAGATATTATTTTATTAGCAATTCTTGTTTTTAAATCAAAAACATTTGGATTTTTAGAGTATTGTAGTTTTTCTATAATTGATGAATAAAGATCGTCTTGATTTTGACTATCAATTATACTGTTTATAACATCTCTTGATTTTTTTTGTACTATTTGAGTGGCTTCATAAATATATAATCTAGTCATATTTATTTGATCAGATTGATCTTTCTCTGAACTTCTTTTAATATTTTTAATAGTTCTTTTTAACGTAGATTCAGATAAATAAGCTTCAATTGCTAGGTCAGATAAACTTAAAAGAACTTGCTGGTTTTTATCAATTTCTGGACCATATTTCTCAAATGCTTTACCTAATAATAGTAAAAAAATTCTTTTAATATTTTCAACTAAAATAGTCTCATCTTTCAATACTTCTGAAGTTTCGTTTATAGATAGAGGTTTTTTATTTAAAATATCTTGATAAGGTGTCATTATATCAAGATTTCCTTTCATTGCTTTTTTAAGTAACATTCCTATAATAAGCATTCTGTTTATCTCATTTGTACCTTCATATATCCTGCCAATTCTAGAGTCTCTCCATGCGCTTTCAATTGGTGCCTCAGCAGAAAAACCCATTCCACCAAAGATTTGTATTCCTTCATCTGCGCAATTTTGCATATCTTCTGAAATAGCTACTTTTAAAATTGAACATTCTAATGCAAATTCTTCAACACCTTTAAGTTCAGATTCTGCTTTGCTTAACCCATTAGATTGGAATTCATCCATTTTTGACTGAACATCACTTGCAGCTCTATAGCATGCTGATTCACCAGCATAACAAGATGTAGCCATAGTAGCTAATTTTTCTTTTATTGCACCAAAATTTGAAATTGGTTGCTTGAATTGAACTCTGTTATTTGCATAATCAGTTGAAATAGAGATTGATCTTCTTTGTCCATCAAGATTTGCACCACCTAATTTAATCCTTCCTACATTTAGAGCATTCATAGCTATCTTAAAACCCCCATTTCTTTCTCCGAGTAAATTTTCCACTGGCACTTTTGTTCCTGTAAAAAATACCTGTCTAGTTGAGGAAGAGTGTATGCCAAGTTTTTTTTCTTCTTCTCCAAGTTTTATACCGTTATTAGAATCATTAGGGACAATAAATGCTGTTATATTTTTATCATTTTCAATTCTAGCAAAAACAATAAATATTTCTGCAAAACCTGCATTTGAAATCCACATTTTTTGACCTGATATTTTATAATGTGTGCCATCATCACTAAGAACTGCCTTAGTTTTGCCAGAATTTGCATCAGATCCAGCTGTAGGTTCTGTTAGACAGTAGGATCCAAACCATTCACCTGAGGCAAGTTTAGGTAAATATTTTTGTTTTTGATCTTCATTACCGAATAAATAGATCGGTAAAATTGCAATACCGGTATGAGCTCCATAAGCTGTAGCTACTGATCCGGATGTACCTGATACATAGTCAACTGCAAGCATCGTAGAGACAAAATCCATACCCATTCCTCCGTATTTCTCCTCTAGAGTAACACCCAATAGTCCAAGATCTCCAATTTTTTTCATTGCTTGAACTGTCAAATCATAATTCTTCTCTTCATACTTCATTTTATCAGGCCAGATTTCTCTATCCATGAAATCAACTATTGTTTCTTTCATCATTAGTTGTTCTTCTGAAAAATCTTCGGGAGTAAAAACATCATTGGATAAAGTTTCTTTTAGAAGAAATTCTCCACCTTTTAATCTAATTTTATTGTCTGTAGGCATATTTTTTTATTTCAAATAAATTTCGTTTTTTTAAAAATCACACTTTTTTAATATTGAAATTATTTACAATACTCAAATTATTTTATTTAAATTAAGTAATTGATTATAAGAAGATTGTGGTGTCTAATCAACTATGTCTAGTCAGATAAAAATAATTTATTAAAGATTATTAATAGATTTTACTTTTAAGCCATTCATAGCTATTATTAAAAACCTTTACCCAAGGTGTGTACTTATCATTTCTGTCTTCAGGATAATGTGCCCAATTATGCGGATGTAATGATCTTTCAATATGAGGCATCATAACTAGATGTCTTCCGTTATCTGAAACAAGCATAGCAGTATTGAAATTTGATCCATTAGGATTTGCAGGGTAAGAATCATATGAATACTTGCCAGCAATAGAGTATTTTTTCTCTTCGTATGGAAATACGAACTTACCTTCTCCATGAGCTGACCAAACACCTAATCGACTTCCTTCTAGATTCTTTAACATTATAGATGGTGACTTCTCAATATTGACAGTTGAGAAAATACACTCAAATTTTTGAGAATCATTATGAATCATTTTTGGCTTTTCAGCATGGTTATTATTGATAAGTCCTAGCTCAATAAATAGTTGACATCCATTACAAACCCCTAAAGACATAGTGTCATCTCTTTCAAAGAATTTATTTATAGAGTTTTTAGCAATTGGATTATGGAGGAAAGATCCTGCCCAACCTTTAGCTGATCCAAGAACATCAGAATTTGAAAACCCTCCCACTGCAACTAGTAAATTAATATCTTCAAGATTCTCTTCACCTGATATTATATCAGTCATATGAATATCTTTTACATCAAATCCTGCTAATGATATCATGTAAGCCATTTCTCTTTCTGAATTGCTACCTTTTTCTCTAATTATAGCTGCTTTTATTTTATTGTCTGAATTATTAGAAATATTATTACCGTTAAAGCCATTAGGGAATATATATTCAAGGGGCTGATTTTTATAATTATTAAACCTCTCGATTGCTTTATTATTTTTAGTCTGTTTTAAATCGAAATCTTTTGAGGTAGAATACCATATATCTCTGTAATTATCTATGTTAAAGGAAAAGTTATTTTCAAAATTCTTAATATTTAAAACACCTTTATTATTAGTATTTCCTATTCTAGAACATTTAACATCTATGGATGAAAACTCCTTCTCTAAATCTTTGTTTGACTGAATAATAATTCCTGAATTTTCCGAAAATAGTAATTTAGAAGAGTCACTACACCCTAAGTTTGATAGGTTGATGTCTAAACCAATATCATTTGAACTAAAACACATCTCAAGTAAACTAGTAATTAGACCACCTGAAGATATATCATGACCAGATAGAATATTGTTTTTATAAATAAGTTTTTGAATTAAATTAAATGATTCTTTAAATTTAACAGGATCTTTTATCACTGGTGAATCTGATCCAATTTTATTTAGTGTCTGAGCAAATGATGAACCTCCTAATTTATATTCATCAAATGATAAATTAACATAATATAAATCACCTGAATTTTTATCTAAAACTGGTTTAACAATCTTTCTAACGTCATTACAATGACCAGATGCTGAAATAATAACTGTCCCAGGAGATTTAACTTTTAAACCATCGTATTTTTGAACCATTGATAATGAATCTTTTCCAGTAGGTATATTTATTCCTAAATCTATAGCAAATTCTGAGCAGGCTTCAACAGCTTTATATAACCTTGAGTCCTCGCCTTCATTTCCACATGGCCACATCCAGTTAGCAGAAAGTGATACTGATTTAATTCCATTTTCGAGAGGCGCCCATAAAATATTAGTTAAAGATTCTCCAATTGAATTAATACTCCCTACGCTTGGATCAATTAGCCCTGAAACTGGGGAGTGCCCAATTGATGAGGCTATTCCAGTGTAGCTATTATAATCTAATGAAACAACTCCACAGTTGGCAAGTGGTATTTGAATTTCGCCAACAGTTTGTTGTTGTGCGACACGTCCTGTCACACATCTGTCAACTTTATTTGTTAACCAGTCTTTACATGCTACTGCTTCAAGCATTAGGACATTTTCAACATACTCATAAACCTTACTCGTATCATATTCTAAATCACTATAAATAGATGTTTTAGTAATATCTGTTATGATTTTTTTTGGTGCATCTCCAAATAGGCTATCTAAATCAAGATTTATTGTCTCAATATTATTTTTTCTATCAACTACTTTAAATTTATTGTCCCCTGTTACTTTTCCAACTTTATATATTGGTGATCTTTCTCTGTCAGCAATCCTTTTGACCAAATCATAATCTCTTTCCTTAATTATTAGTCCAATTCTTTCCTGAGACTCGTTTCCTATAATCTCTTTAAAAGATAAAGAAGGATCACCAATTGGTAATGAATCTAAGTAAATTTCACCTCCAATATCTTCTACCAATTCTGAAAAACAATTTAAATGACCTCCAGCACCATGATCGTGAATAGATACTATTGGGTTTTCATCCATTTCAAATAAAGACCTAATAGTATTTGTTACTCTTTTTTGCATTTCAGGATTTGATCTTTGAACAGCATTAAGTTCAATAGCATTATTGTAGCTTCCTGTATCAGTCGATGAAACAGAGGCTCCTCCCATCCCAATTCTATAATTGTCACCTCCAAGTAACACGATAATGTCTCCCTTTTTTGGAGATTCTTTAAAAGCTTGTTTTTCCTCTCCATAACCAACACCTCCAGCTAGCATTATTACTTTATCATAAGAATTTAATGTGTTATTTTCTTCATGCTCAAAAGTTAAAAGAGATCCAACAATAAGTGGTTGGCCAAAACAATTTCCAAAATCAGATGCACCATTTGATGCCTTAATTAAAATATCGATTGGAGTCTGATACTTCCAGTCTCTTTGTTTAATATTTTGTTCCCATATCTTTTTATTATTTAGTCTAGAATATGGAGTCATGTATACTGCAGATCCTATTAGAGGAAGAGATCCTGTTCCTCCAGCAGCTCGGTCTCTTATTTCACCTCCTGATCCAGTTGCAGCACCATTATATGGTTCTACTGTTGTAGGGAAATTATGAGTTTCAGCTTTTACTGAGATTATACTTTGAATTTCTTTATTGATATAATAACTTGCTTTATCTCCCTTTTTAGGCTGAAATTGATTGATTTTAGGGCCACCAATAAAAGCAACATTATCAGAATAGGCAGACACAATAGAGTTTTTATTTTTTTTAGAAGTTGATTTTATTAACTCAAATAAACTATTATTTTTTTCTTCTCCATCAATGATAAATTGGCCATTAAAGATTTTATGTCTACAATGTTCAGAGTTAACCTGAGAAAAACCATAGACTTCAGAATCTGTTAATTTTCTTCCAATTTTTATTGAAAGATTTTCTAAATAGGAGATTTCAAAATCGTCAAGTGCAAGGCCTTGTTCATTATTATATTTTTTGAGATCATCTATAAATTTTACTTTTTCAGGTTTAAGATTATTTTCAAAAATGTTTTGATTAAGAGACTTGTATTCTTCATGAATCATCCTATCAAATTCCTGAGAGATATCACTAGAAACAAAGATCTCAATTCGATTTATATTCTCAATCCCCATATTTCTTGTTATCTCAACGGCATTAGTGCTCCATGGAGTTATCATCGAAGATTTAGGTCCAATAAATTTTTCTTTTATTTCTTTAACTTCAATTATACTTGAGTCAAGAACCCAAGATAATTTTTTTATACTTTCAATTGATAATCTTTCAGAAATCTCAACTGCGAATAATTTTAATTTTGGATCACCAAAAAATAATATCATTATAGAAAATTAAGCTGTAAATTTAATTGATTTAGACTTAGATTTGAAGCTCATTCATATTTTTATATGAAGAATTTGAGTTGATAAGTTCTTCATGAGTTCCTTGAGCTATTATCTTACCTTTATCAATAAGTATGATTTTATCACACTTCTTAATTGTTGAAAACTTATGAGCAATAATCAAAGATGTCTTTCCTTGCATTAATTTATTAATTGCATCTTGAATTTTCTTCTCAGATTTACTATCTAATGATGACGTAGCTTCATCTAATATTAGAATTGAAGGACTCTTTAGCATGGCTCTAGCAATAGTTAATCTTTGTTTTTGTCCTCCAGATAATTTATTTCCATAATCTCCAATCATAGTATTATAACCGTCAAGCTGTTGTTCAATAAACTCGTGAGCATTAGCCTCTTTTGCTGCATTAATCACATCCTCTTTTTTAGAATCTAGATTTCCAATTTTAATATTATTTAAAATAGAATCATTAAATAAAATTGATTCCTGAGTTACAATTGATATATTTTTATAAAGTGATTCTTTCGTTATCTGAGATATATTATTATTATCAATTAGAAGATTACCAGATTTGGGATTAAAGAATCCATTAAGAATATTAGCTATTGTTGTTTTTCCACTTCCTGAGGATCCAACTAATGCTACACTTTCTCCTTTATTTATAGTAAAGCTTATTTTATCTAATATTTTTGAATCACCGTAGTTAAATTCAATATTTTCAAAAGTTATTTTATTTTCAAATTTTATTAGCTCTACATCTCTTTTTTGATCTACTCTGTCATTATTGTATTCAATGATTTCAAATACTCTTTCAGCTGCAGCATTCCCTTTTTTTATACTATAAAATGACTTACTGAGATTTTTTGCTGGAGTTAAAATGTTATATGCCAACCCCATAAATACAATAAAAGTTGTACCTGAAATAGTTTCGCTGATTAAAACCATTTTGCCTCCAAACCACAATAAAACTCCTATAACTAGAATTCCCATGAACTCACTAAATGGACCAGCTAAATTCTTTCTATTAATTACTTTGTTTGAAAATTTGAAAAGTAAACTATTTATACTTTTAAACTTATCAAGAAAAAATGATTCTGAAAGGAATGATTTAATAACTTTTTGCCCACTAATAGTTTCATCTATTATTGACAAAAAATTACTTTGTTGTTGCTGAACCTCCTTAGAATCTTTTCTAAGTTTTTTTCCTATAATTGAAATTATAAAACCTGATATAGGAATAAATAGAGTCACAAATAATGTTAATCTTGGACTAATTGTAAACATTACAATTAATGTAAATAATATAGTTAGTGGTTCTCTTACCATCAATTCTAAAATTGATAAATATGATGTTTGAATCTCGAGAATATCAGCAGTTATTCTGGACATTAAATCTCCTTTTTTCTTATTTAGAAAATATGAAATTGGCATATTTAATACTTTAGAATATAGATTTTCTCTAAGATTTTTTAGAAGTCCATTTTTTACAAACGTTATATTATATAGGGCTAGATAATTAAATATGTTCTTCATTAAAAAGAAGAAAACAACTATTCCTACAACTATAATTAGTGTTGATGAAACATCTGTTTCTAGTTGATTAGATAGATAATAGTTAAAGTAACTTTCTAGATATTCTCTTATGTTTCCAATTCCTGTATATTCAGGTTTTGTGTAGACTATTTCAGTTTGTTTGAATAATACGTCTAGCATTGGAATAAATGAAACAAAAGCTAGAGCACTAAAAATTGCATAAAGAATATTGAATAATATGTTCAGTAATCCAAAGTAGGAGTAATCAATACCATATTTTAATACTCTTGTGAAATAATTCATTTAAAAAGTCTTATTTTTTATTGAATACGCATTTTTGTTTAAATTAAACTTAAGAATTATTTCAGCTATAAACCCTGCAATAAAGAATTGTGTTCCCAGAACCATCGTAATTAAAGCTATATAGAATTCAGGTCTAGTAGTGATAAGTCTAGAGGTAGTATCTATAAACAGTTTATTATAACCTAAATAAACAGTAAATAAAATACCAACAAAAATCATCAAAGTTCCTAGTGATCCAAAAAAATGCATAGGTCTTCTTCCAAATCTATTTGTGAACCAAAGTGTTATTATATCTAAAAAACCTCTAATAAATCTTTCATTTCCAAATTTACTTTTCCCGTATTTTCTGGGCTGATGCTTTACTATATGCTCACCAATCTTATCATACCCCTCATTTTTTGCAAGTATTGGAATAAATCTATGCATATCAGCGTATAAGTTGATAGATTTTATAACTTCATTTTTATACACTTTAATTCCACAATTAAAATCATTGAGTTTGATTCCAGAAAATAGTCTTGCTACTAAATTAAATAATGAAGAAGGAAGTCTTTTTAAAAAAAAGGAATCATACCTTTTCTTTTTCCAACCAGAAATCATATCAAGATTATGTTTGATAAGTTTATCTATCATAATAGGAATTTCCTCAGGAGAATCTTGAAGGTCTGCATCTAGGGTAGCTACATACTCTCCTAAAGCCTCTGAGAATCCGACCCTTAAAGCTTGTGATTTACCATAATTTCTAGTAAATGAAATTCCTTTAACATTTTTATTACTATTAGCAATCTCTTCAATTATAGCCCATGATGAATCGTTACTTCCATCATCAATATATATTACTTCATATTCTAAGCCTCTATTTTTGAAGGATTTGGAAATCCATGAATTTAGTTCTCTTAAAGAATCTGATTCGTTTAATAGGGGTATAATTATTGAAAGATTCATAGAATTTACTATGCTGGCCTATTTTTTTTAAGAGCTAATCCAGTAAGTAATGAAATAAGTCCTCCGAAAAATAGAGAAACAGTTATTCCAATTGCAGATGATAGAAATGGGTTAGCAAAGAACTCAAAAGCACCTTCTATTGCTTCTATCATTTCATCAGTAAGTTCTGGATTTTGATCAATTGCTTGATTTATTGCATAATCCATAGCTTTAGTCATAGTCTCTGGATCTAAAACATAACCTTGAAATAAACCATATAAAATACCTATTGTTGATCCAAGAGCTACTATTCCAATACCAATCTTCATTCCTTCGCCTAGACTTATAAATCCTTCATTTGCTTGTTTATATGCAAGTTGTCCAAAAACTATTGACCCAGCCATTATTAAAAGCCCTGTCCACTGTTGGATTGAAGAGTTTTGATAGTGCATATCCATTATAAATAACATTAATGTAAATGCAACAGAGAGTCCACCCATAATTATTCCGTAGTTTAATACAGTAGACTTTATTGTTCCTTTAGATTCTAACATTTTATTTGTATTAAGATGTTTCAAGTAAAATTAAGCAAATATAATGACAGGATATATGAAAAAAATTTTAAATTTGCACTCACTTTAAAATTATGAAGAGTAATACACATCCTGAAAACTATAGATTAGTAGCATTCAAAGACATGTCTAACAATGATATGTTTATTACAAAATCTACTGTTGATACAAAGGAAACTACTAAGATAGATGGTGTTGAATATCCTCTTTTTAAGCTAGAAATTTCTAGAACATCTCATCCTTATTACACTGGTAAATCTAAACTTGTAGATACAGCTGGTAGGGTAGATAAATTTAGAAGTAAATATGCAAACTTCAATCAAGCTCCAAATTCAGAATCTGATGAGCCAACTGAAGATGTGAAGGCTGATCAAATTGAGGAAACTCCTGCTGTTGAGGAAACTCCTGCTGTTGAGGAAACTCCTGCTGCTGAGGAAACTCCTGCTGTTGAGGAAACTCCTGCTGCTGAGGAAACTCCTGATGAATCTGAGGATTCAAATCCTTCTTAGATAATCCCAAAGTTTTGTCAATATCTACTGTTCCTATTGAATCTAGAAAAAAGATCTCTAGTGTTGCATTTCATACACTTGGTTGTAAACTAAACTTCTCAGAATCTTCATATATTTCAAAATCTCTTGAAGAGAATGATTTCAAAATTGTAGAATTTAATGAGTATGCTGATGCATATGTAATTAATACATGCTCGGTAACTGAAAATGCAGATAATAAGTTTAGATATTTTGTAAAACAAGCTCTAAAAATAAACCCTGAAGCTTTTATTGCTGCAATCGGTTGTTATGCTCAACTTAAACCTAAAGAATTATTATCTGTTGATGGTGTTGATTTAGTTCTAGGAGCTGCAGATAAATTTAATCTTCTAGATTATTTAAAAAATATTGATAATTCAAAAAAAAATCATTCGTGTAATATTAATGAAGTAAATTTTTTCAAGGAAAGCTATTCTCTAAATCATCGAACAAGAGCATTCCTTAAAGTACAGGATGGTTGTGATTATAAATGTAGTTTTTGTACTATTCCTCTAGCTAGAGGTAAATCAAGAAGCAACACCATATCTAATGTTATAGATAATGTTAAAAAAATTGCCTCTCAAAACATAAAAGAAATTGTATTAACAGGAATAAATCTTGGAGATTTTGGTAAAACAAGTAATAAAGCTATTAATTCTAATTTCTTGAATCTTATTAAAGAACTAGACCTATTAGACCTTGATTTGAGATTTAGAATATCTTCAATTGAACCAAATTTATTAAGCGATGAGATAATAGAATTTGTTAGTACTAGTAAAAAGTTTGCACATCATTTTCATATTCCGTTACAAAGCGGAAGCGATACAATATTAAAGTTAATGAGAAGAAGATATGATGCTAATCTTTATAAAAGTAGAATCAATAAGATTAATGAATTAATGCCTGATGCGTGCATTGGTGTTGATGTAATTGTTGGGTTTCCAGGTGAAGATGATGATAAATTTTTAGAAAGTATGAGTTTTCTAGAAACTCTAGATATCTCTTACTTACATGTTTTTACATACTCAGAAAGGGATAATACTCATGCTATAACTTTACCAAATATTGTTAAATCAAATATTAGATCAAAAAGAAGTAAACTATTGCGAATTCTCTCAAGTAGAAAAAAAGTAAACTTTTATAAAAAACATCTTGGTACCAGACATAATGTTTTATTTGAATCTGAAAATAAAAATGGATTTATTGAGGGATTTTCATCAAACTATCTTCGCTTTAGAAGAAAATGGGATTCAAGTCTAGTGGGTTCTGTTGTTAAATCAAAATTTAAAGAAATTGATTCTGAAGGTTTTGCCGTATAATAACCAACTATAATTTGATTCCTGCTGGAAGTAAATGTTTAAATGCTTTGTTTTTTCTAACAAAACCAGCAATTCTTGGAGAAGTAGGAACAACTCTTAGGTTTTTACTTTCAATAAATTCAAGAACTTTAACTATGAAATCTTCCTCAAAAGATTTATCACTAACAGTTTCAGGAATATGAATTTTAGTTAAGAATATTTTTCTCTCCTGTTCAGCGTATTCTATTCTAGCTAATGAGTCTGAAATTTTGACTTCAAATTGTCTTAAAAACTCATTATTTTCTATTATTATCTGATTCATAAATAAAAAAGCTGAATTGCAAAGATAAAAAAAAATCTATTGAGGATAAAAAAACTTGATATTAAATTCTTTTCATCTGCTCTTGCATCAATTTAATTTGAGCAGTTAACATATTATGAGTGTCATGATTTTTTGCTTCAGTAAGAAGCCCTTGTGCCTCTCTCTTTCTTCTTTTTTGCATCATAATCCCTGCAAGACTTAGTTTAGCCATAGCTATATCATGCTTCATGCTAAGTCCAAGTTTCAGAGATTCACGGAAATGTTTTTCAGCAATTGATAAATTTTTTTGAGACTGAATTAATCCATGCAAATAATAGTAAAAGCCCTGTTGTTTTTGAACTAATGCTGATTTTGGATTCTTTATTAATTTGAGAATTTTCTCAGTTCTATCAAAATTCTGCTTTCTTAAACTTAGAAATGCAAAAATTAAAACTTCATTTTTAAAATATAGTACTATTAATAGTATAGATAGAATAATTAAAAATATTCCATTACCTATAAAAGTTTCTGTAATTTGATAAACTCCATATCCTAGAAGTAATATCGAAGCTATTAGCTTAATTATTTTTGGTATCATATATGTTGCAAATTTACAATTTAAAAATATTTATATGAAGTTGATTAAAAAGATATTATATTTGCCACCGAATAAATAGACAATCGTGAAAAGGACGTATCAACCATCTAAGAGAAAAAGAAGAAATAAGCACGGATTTATGGACAGAATGTCATCCGCTAACGGACGAAGAGTGCTTGCGGGAAGAAGAGCAAAAGGAAGAAAAAAATTATCAGTTTCTGACGAATCACGTCATAAGAAATAATTTTTAATAACTTTTTAAAGATGGTGCTTTTACAGCACCTTTTTTTTTATATTTTAGTGTGATTTTATGCCAAAGGATAAAAATATTAAATCAATTCTAATAATTGGTTCAGGACCTATAATAATTGGTCAAGCCTGTGAATTTGATTATTCTGGATCTCAAGCTTTAAGATCCCTTCGTGAGGATGGTATCAAGACCATTCTAATAAATTCAAATCCTGCCACCATTATGACTGATCCGTCTATGGCAGATTATATATATCTTAAACCACTGACAACCAAATCAATCTCTGAAATTCTTGAAATTCATGACGATATTGATGCTGTTTTACCAACCATGGGAGGTCAAACTGCATTAAATCTTTGTATAGAAGCTCAAGAAAAGGAAATTTGGTCTAAGCATTCTGTTGAGATTATAGGTGTTGATATTGATGCAATAGAAATAACTGAAGATCGAGAAAAATTTAGAACATTATTAAATAAAATTGATATTCCTGTTGCTCCTGCTGAAAGTGCTTCTTCATTCTTAAAAGGTAAAGAAATAGCACAAAGGTTTGGTTTTCCATTAGTAATTAGACCATCCTTCACTTTGGGTGGTACTGGTGCTTCAATAGTTTTTGAAGAAGAAAAGTTTAATGATCTTCTAACTAGAGGCCTAGAATCTTCTCCTATACATGAAGTGCTTATAGATAAAGCTTTAATGGGATGGAAGGAATATGAACTAGAATTGCTCCGTGATAAGAATAATAATATTGTGATTATTTGTACAATAGAAAATATGGATCCAATGGGAATTCATACTGGAGACTCTATAACAGTTGCTCCTGCTATGACTTTATCTGATACTACTTATCAGAAAATGAGAGACATGGCTATTAAGATGATGAAAAGTATTGGAGACTTTGCAGGAGGATGTAATGTTCAGTTTGCTGTAAGTCCTGATGAAAATGAAGATATAATAGCAATTGAAATTAATCCAAGAGTTTCTAGATCTTCTGCATTAGCATCTAAGGCTTCAGGATATCCTATTGCAAAAATTGCTGCAAAACTTGCTCTTGGTTACACATTAGATGAATTAAGTAATCAAATTACAAAATCTACTTCTGCTTTATTTGAACCTACACTGGACTATGTTATCGTTAAAATTCCAAGATGGAACTTTGATAAGTTTGAGGGATCTGACAGAACCCTTGGTTTGCAAATGAAATCTGTAGGAGAAGTTATGGGAATTGGGAGGTCATTTCAAGAAGCTCTTCATAAAGCAACTCAGTCTCTGGAAATTAAAAGGAATGGACTCGGTGCAGATGGAAAAGGTTACAAAGATTACGATACAATCATAAGTAAGCTTAAAAATGCAAGCTGGGACAGAGTTTTTGTTATTTATGATGCTATTCAAACTGGAATTTCATTAGATAAAATTCATGAAATAACAAAAATTGATATGTGGTTCTTAAAACAATATGAAGAGCTATATCAATTAGAAAAAGAAATTTCTAAACTTAAAATTGAAAATATAGAATATGACATTCTTTTAGAAGCAAAGCAAAAAGGATTTGCTGACAGACAAATAGCCTTTATGTTAAATTGTTTAGAGAGTCAAGTCTATAAAAAAAGAGATGAATTAGGAATTAAAAGAATTTATAAACTGGTTGATACTTGTTCTGCTGAATTTCCAGCTCAAACACCTTACTATTATTCAACTTTTGAAGAAAAAATTAAAACAATAGATAACCATGAGTTCTCTGAAAATGAGAGTATAGTATCAGATAAGAAAAAAATTATTGTATTGGGTTCAGGTCCTAACAGGATTGGACAAGGTATTGAGTTTGACTATTGTTGTGTTCATGGTGTATTGGCAGCAAGTGAGTGTGGTTATGAAACTGTGATGATTAACTGTAACCCTGAAACTGTTTCTACTGATTTTGATATATCTGATAAGCTTTATTTTGAACCTGTTTTTTGGGAACATATATATGATATAATAAGACATGAAAATCCAGTAGGAGTTATTGTTCAATTAGGTGGGCAGACAGCTTTGAAACTCGCAGAAAAATTAGATAGATATAATATTAAAATTATTGGCACCGAGTATAAATCTCTTGACTTAGCTGAGGATCGAGGAAGTTTTTCAAATTTATTAAAGAAAAATGATATTCCTTACCCTGATTTTGGTGTTGCTACAAATTCAAAAGAAGCAGTAGAGCTATCAGCAAAATTAAATTTTCCTATTCTAATTAGACCTTCATATGTTCTAGGTGGTCAAGGAATGAAAATTGTAATTAATAAAGAAGAATTAGTAGAGCATGTAGAAGATCTATTATCTAAAATCCCTAACAACAAACTTTTACTTGATAATTATCTTGACGGAGCTATTGAGGCTGAGGCTGATGCAATATGTGATGGTGAAGATGTTTATATAATCGGTATAATGGAGCATATTGAGCCATGTGGTATTCATTCTGGTGATTCAAATGCAACACTTCCTGTTTTTAATTTAGGAGAATTAATTATTAAGCAAATAAAAGAACATACTAAAAAAATTGCTTTAGCTCTTGATACCATTGGTTTAATTAATATACAATTTGCTATTAAAAATGAAAATGTATATATAATTGAAGCTAATCCAAGAGCCTCCAGAACTGTTCCTTTTATATCAAAAGCATATGGTGAACCATATGTTAACTATGCTACTAAAGTAATGCTTGGAGAAAAGATGTTAAAAGATTTTGACTTTAATCCAAAACTAGAGGGATATGCAATTAAACAACCTGTATTTTCTTTCAATAAGTTTCCTGATGTAAATAAACAACTTGGACCTGAGATGAAAAGTACTGGAGAAAGTATTCTCTTTATAGATGATTTAAATGATGAGTCTTTCCTTGAACTTTATTCAAGAAGAAAGATGTATTTAACTAAGTAATTATTCAATTATTTTATCATCAATAATAATTTGTTGGAAGAAGTCTTCATTAGGTTTTTTCAGTTCTTTATAATTATTATTGCTAATGCTTGATGAAATATTTCCTGTTATCTGATCTAAAGCAATTTTTAAAAGAGGTTCTTCAGAGTCACCAAGTATGCCCGGATTTACTAGAGATTCTTTAATAAATATATCAGGTTCAAGTCCGTTTGGAAAATCTGTATATCCGGCAACATTTCCAATCTTAAGCACAATTGGCTGCATAGCATACATATGATTAGGATTTTTATCTCTTGAATCATTTATATAATCATATACAGTAATTGACCCTTGATTCTTTCCAACCGTAAAATCTCCAATATGAATAACATCAATGTAAGGATCAAGACCATTAATTAATAATTCACTTGCAGATGCAGTTCTAGCAGATGTAAGTACAAAAACTCTACTAAGATTTAAAGATGATATTGATTGATTATTATCTAGCTTATCAGTAAACTTATTTAGAAGTGACTCTGGGCTATTTTCGTTCCAATAATTCATGAGCTTAGAATTCCATCTTTCTTTAGCAAAAACCTGGTTGTTAAATTGACCAGTTATCATTGAAGCTAAATTTATTGATGTAGAAATTCTACCTCCAGGATTATATCTTAAATCAATAACTAATTCTTCAACACCATTGGATAAGAAATTTGCAAAAACGTCGTTAAGCTCAGAATTATAATCTTTATTTTCAGATTCAACAACTCCAAGAAATTGGTTATACATTAAATATGCAATTTTCTTACCTCCACTAGTTATTATTTTTGATATATGAACAGGATTTTTAACAACTCTTGACTTCACGAGACTTAGACTTTCTTGACCTGGAATTATATTTGCACACTGATTATTGTTGTTGTAGCTAAGTTCTGAGAATTTAATTGAGTAAGTGTTGCTTTCACTATTAAAGAGAAGATCTTTATAATTGTCTCTTGTAAGTCTAATGCCATTTATCTCACTAAATAACATACCTCTTTTAACACCCTTTGATTCTGCATCTGAGTTTTTGTGAACATATCTAACAAAGCCAAATATATTTTGATCATTACACTCAACATAAAGTCCAAACTCCATACCATCTGAATTGTCTATCCCTTGAAGCATATTCTGTAATTCAATATAATCATCTACAATCCAGCTAAAATTATCATCTGGATGTTTTAGCGAATTAAAGAATGATTCAGGATTTGAATTTTGACTTAAATAGTATGCATATTCAGATTCATTTTCAGATTTGCTATCTGATAAATTAGGAACACTTTCTTGCCAATAATAATATTGGTTGAGACCTTTCCATATAAAGTCACTAATTTCAAGATCTGTTTCAAGTCTAATTATATTAGGATCATCATCATCTGTTTTTTTACAACTATTAAAGATAAAAATGGAAGCTAAAAGAAGTAGATTTATTTTTTTCATAATTAAAAGTAGAACTATATTCCGGTGTAATTATAAGGTGATATTTGTTTTAACTCATTTTTAATATTGTCATTAATATCAAGTTTGTCAATAAATTCATGTAAAGAATTTTTATTAATTCTTTCATTACTTCTAGTGAGTTCTTTCATGATTTCATAGGGATTACTGTAACCTTCTCGTCTTAAAATTGTTTGTATCGCTTCCGACACAACAATCCAGTTATCTTCAACATCTTTATTAATTTTTACTTCATTAACATAGATTTTTTTTAATCCTTTTAATAAAGATTCAAAAGAAATTAGAGTATGACCAAATGGGACCCCAATGTTTCTTAAAACAGTGCTATCAGTTAAATCTCTTTGTAGTCTTGATTTAGTTAACTTATTTGAAAAAAAATCAAATGTTGAATTAGCTAAGCCTAAATTCCCTTCAGAATTTTCAAAATCGATAGGATTAACCTTGTGAGGCATCGCAGATGAGCCTACCTCGTCTTTTATAATTTTTTGTTTAAAGTAATCATGAGAAATGTATGTCCATATATCAACACACATATCTAAAAGAATATTATTGATTCTTCTACAATTATCACACAAAGCTGCAAAAGAGTCATAATGCTCAATTTGAGTAGTGGGAAATGAATAATTTAAGCCTAATTCATTTTCTATAAAGTTTTTACCAAATTTTTTCCAATCAATTTCGGGATAAGCAACCTTATGAGCATTAAAATTTCCAACTGCACCTGAAAATTTTGCAGAATTGGGTATATTTTTTAAAGATTTAATTTGTTCATTTATTCTAGTCCAAAACACTTTAAATTCTTTTCCTAGTTTAGTTGGTGAAGCAGCTTGACCATGAGTTCTTGCAATTATTGTAACATCCTTTAGCTCCTCACATTTATTATCAATAGCACTTAATACTTCTTGAATTTTTGGCATGTACACATTATCAATAAAATCTTTTATAGATAGAGGAATAGCTGAATTATTTATATCCTGAGATGTAAGACCAAAATGAATAAACTCTTTAAATTCACTAATATTTAAAGTTTCAAATTTATCTTTAATAAAATATTCAACTGCTTTTACATCGTGATTAGTAATTTTTTCTATTCTTTTAACTTCAATTGCATCTTCATTAGAAAAGTTTAAATAAATCTTTCTTAATTCATCAAATTTGCTGTGGTCAAAGTTTTTTAATTGCGGAACTCCTAGATTACACAAAGATATAAAGTATTCGATTTCAACTTTTAATCTATAAAATATTAATGCTTTTTCACTAAAATATTCACTTAAAACTTCAGTTTTATTATAATATCTTCCATCAATTGGGGATATTGAATTTAAATTGAATTTATTCATTTTGTAAAGATAAGGTAACTCGATAGGATATTAAAATTCAAGCAATTTGTATTCATCATAACATTCACTAATTGCTTCTAAAATCTGAAGATCATTAGCTTGCTGGATAAAAGTGTCTGAAAAGTTACAATTTCTAAGGATTTCATCAATATCAGCTCGATCTACTCCTAAAAGTTGAACTAAAACTTCTCGATCAAATTTTATAGATAGTAAATTTTTTATTTCCTCATCTTCTCTCATTAATCTTAATTTATCCATCTTTCTAGATCTTTTCTTAAAAAGATTATTAAGAAAATCTGCTGGATTAAAAATTGCTCCAATTACTTTTGAAATACCAGATCTTGATCTTCTTCCAGCTTCATATCCAAGATTAGGTAACCCAATAATTTTATATCTAGTAGAAGTATTTACAGGTGCATTCTTAACATCAATCTCTAAATATCCTGTAAGTTGATATGGTTTAATAATAATTTCTTCTAAGGCAAAAGCAAGCTCAGTAAGTTCAATTGTATTATCATCAAACTTAATTAAGTCATTTGTTACAACAATTTTCAATGACTTGTAACCTATATATGAAAAATATAGTGTATCATTTAATTTAGCCTGAATTTCAAATTGACCATTATTATTAGTAATTGTCCCTTTAACTTTTGTAAGATTAAGGACATGGACATTCTGAAGAATAGATTTGCTAGTCTCGCTTTGAACATTTCCTTTAACAGTATCAGTCTGATCCTGAGAGAAAGTTAAAGTAGAAATGGTTAGTGTGATAAATATTATTATCTTTTTCATCGGGCTAATTGCTAAATTAGAAAGAATATATTATAATTAACCATGAATTACTATGCAGATGTAATACTTCCTCTTCCTATTCAGGGAACATTTACATATGAATTGACTAAAAAAGAATATAATTTATTAGGAACTGGTTATAGAGTAGCTGTTAGTTTTGGTAAAAGGAAAGTTTATACCGGAGTAATTAAAAACATACATAACGATAAGCCAAAATTATATGAAACTAAGCCAATAGAATTCATATATGATAAAGATGAATTTGTTTCAGCATTACAACTTGATTTTTGGAGTTGGGTATCTAAGTACTATTTCACTCCAATTGGTGATGTTCTAAAGGCTGCTGTACCATCTACATTTCTTTTAGAAAGTGACACAGTCATAATTAAAAAAGAAATTAATAAAAGTGATATTGATGTTATGTCAGATGATGAATACTTAATATATGAAGCTCTGAATTTTCAGAATTTAAAAATAAATGAAGTTTCAGATATTCTAGAAAAGAAACACACATATTCAGTTATTCAGAAAATGATTTTAAAAGGCTTTGTTGAGTTGAATTTTGAAATAAATGAAAAGTATAAACCTAAACTTATAAGTGTTTTATTTTTAAACGCAGATTTATTGAATGAAAATAAAATAAAAAATTCTCTTGATATTTTAAATAGATCGCCAAAGCAGAAAGAGTTAATGCTTCATATCATTAGTGTTATTAAATCTCAAGAATATTTAATTCTAAAAGATTTAAAAAGCTCTATTAAATTTTCAGATAGTAGTTTAAAAAGTTTAGAACAAAAAGGATTTATAACCAGAAAGAAAATTAAAATTGATAGAGATGACAGAAAAGAAGAAAATTATATAAAAACAAATGATTTATCAGAACCTCAAATAGATGCATTAAATAAACTTAAAAATCAACTTAATAATAAAGATGTTATTTTACTTGAAGGTGTTACATCATCAGGTAAAACAGAAATATATATTAAAATCATTGAAGATTACCTTGAAAAAGAAATGCAGGTTCTCTATCTATTACCTGAAATTTCATTAACTACTCAAATTATACAAAAATTAAAAATACATTTTGGAAATAAAATATCTGTTTTTCATTCTAGATATTCATTAAATGAAAGGACAGAAGTTTGGGAGAACATTAAAAATAATAAAGATAAATCAAGACTTGTGGTAGGTGCAAGATCCTCTGTTTTTTTGCCTTTTAAAAATCTTGGATTAATAATTGTAGATGAAGAACATGAAATCTCTTATAAGCAACAAGAACCATCTCCAAGATATAATGCAAGGGATTCTGCAATATATCTTTCTAAAATTAATAATTCAAAAGTTATTTTAGGATCAGCAACACCATCAATTGAGTCCTCTTTTAATGCAAATAAGAATAAATATGGTTATGTGAAATTGAATGAAAGATATGGCAATATAGAAATGCCAAATATTTATACAATTGACATGAAAAATGAGCTAAAGCATGAGTATAGCAATATATTTTCTATAAAATTAGTTGAAGAAATAGATAAAACAATTAAAGATGGTAAGCAGGTAATTTTATTTAGAAATAGAAGGGGTTATTCGCCTCAGTGGTTATGTGATTCATGTGGTAATAATATAATGTGTGATAATTGTGATGTTAGTTTAACATATCATTTATCCTCAAATCTATTAAAATGTCATTATTGTGGATTTTCTTCGAAAGCAGAAAAAAAATGTTCAACATGTGGATCTGATACAATGATATATAAAGGGGATGGTACTCAACAAATTGAGGAAATAATTAAAGAAATATTTCCAACTGTAAGAAGTAAAAGAATGGATTGGGATTCTACTAGAGGTAAATGGTCATTTGATAATATAATTAATTCTTTTGCTAATAATGAAATAGATATACTAATTGGAACTCAGATGATAACTAAGGGACTTGATTTTAAAAATGTAAAACTTGTTGGAGTTCTAAATGCAGATCACTTTCTAAATTTTCCAGATTTTAGAGCTCATGAAAAAGCTTTTCAAGTTTTAACTCAGGTAGCAGGCAGATCGGGTAGATCAGGTGATAGGGGTAAAGTATTTTTTCAAACTTATCAACCTGAGCATCCTATTATTAAAAACGTAATTAATAATGATTACAACAAGATGTATACCAATCAACTTAGTGAGAGAAAAGATTATAATTATCCTCCTTTTGTTAGATTGATAAGAATTACTTTGAAAGATAAGAGTTATGAAAAACTAAATAGTTCATCAGATTGGCTAAATAAAGTACTAAGAGATAATTTTAATGGAATAGTACTTGGTCCTGTATATCCAGAAATATCTAGAATTAAGAATAAATATCATAAAGAATTTCTTGTAAAATTGAGAGATTTAAATGAGATTAATAACTTTAGAAGTATTTTTCAATCAATTATAAAAAGCTTTGATTCAATATCTAAATATAGGAGCGTAAGAATTACTGTAGATGTTGACCCAATATAGCTATTACTTTACTTAAAATAAATTTGGCAGATTATATTTATTAACCTAATTTTGCGGCCTAAGATTTTAAGATGAAAAACTACGAAACTGTATTTATTTTAAACCCTGCACTTTCAGAAGAGCAAGTTCAAAACACTGTTGACAAATACGAAAAGTATTTAAAGTCTAATGGGGCTAAAATAATTAGTAAAGAAATATGGGGTTTAAAAAAGTTAGCATACACTATTGAAAATAAAAATAGTGGGTTTTATAATCTTATAGAATATACTGCACCAGCTGATCTTGTTTCATCTGTTGAACTTGACTTTACTAGAGACGAAACTGTTATGAGATATTTAACTGTAACTTTAGACAAACACGCTATGGCATGGGCAGAGAAAAGAAGAAATAGAAGTACAAAAAAAGTAAGTACAAAAAAAGCTAGTTAATTATGGCAGGTATTGAAGAACAATCAAAAATCAAAAATGAAGGTGAGATTAGATATCTATCTCCTTTAGATATAAATACTACAAAGGCTAAGAAGTATTGTATGTTTAGAAGATCAGGTATCAAATATGTTGACTATAAAGATCCAGATTTTTTAGGTAGGTTCATTAATGAACAAGGTAAAATTTTGCCAAGAAGATTAACAGGTACATCATTAAAGTATCAAAGAAAGGTAGCAGTAGCTGTGAAAAGAGCTAGGCATCTTGGATTACTTCCATACGTTGGAGACTTATTAAAATAATTATGGATATTATACTAAAAGAAAATGTTGCTAATGTTGGCTTCAAAGATGAATTAGTTTCAGTTAAAGCTGGATATGGTAGAAACTTTTTAATTCCGACTGGTAAGGCTGTTCTTGCTACTGAATCTGCAAAAAAAGTTTTAGCTGAAAATCTTAAGCAAAAAGCTTTTAAAGAAAAATCAGTTATTGATGAAGCTGAAAAATTAGCTACAAAAATATCTAAACTAGATCTTCAAATACTTGTTAAAGTTGGTCCTGATGGTAAACTATTTGGTTCAATCTCTAATACAGATGTTGCAAAAAGCCTTCTGGCTAAGAAAATTGAAGTTGAAAAGGAAAATATTTCAATACCTGGTAAATCAATTAAAAGGATTGGTAAATACCAAGCTAGTATTAGACTTCACAGGGAAGTTTCTACTCAGTTAAATTTTGAGCTTCAGGCTGAAAAGAAATAATTTCATAACTTTATCTTTCACTCTGATTATCAAATAAACTTTTGATGTCTCAAAAACTTAACACACCTAAGGGTACCAGAGATTTCTCCTCTTTTGAGTTAAAAAAAAGAGAGTACTTATTAAATATTTTAAAAAATTGTTTTAAAGCATTTAATTTTCAAGAAATTCAAACACCTTCTTTTGAAAATTTAACAACCCTAACTGGTAAGTATGGTGATGAAGAAGATAACTTAATGTTTAAAATTCTTTCTTCTGGAGATAAAATTAAAAAAGCTGATACAGAAGCATTAAAAAATAATAAACTTACCAAGTTTTCAAACTCTCTTTCTGACAAGGCTTTAAGGTATGATTTAACTGTTCCTTTATCCAGGTTTGTTTCTCAAAATTTAAATAATTTGTCATTTCCTTTTAAGAGATTTCAAACACAATTAGTATGGAGAGCTGAGAGACCTCAAAGAGGTAGGTATAGAGAGTTTCTTCAATGTGATGTCGATATTATAGGTGAATCTAATTTTTTAAATGAAGTAGAGTGTATTAAAATTTATGATAGTGTTTTTAAAAGATTATCTATGCCAATAGTTAATCTTAGGATCAACAATAGACAAATTCTAGATGGAATATCTCAGTTAATGAATTTGGATAATGTAAATGAAATTGCACCTATTCTTGATAAGTCTGATAAAATTGGATACGAAGGAGTAATTAAGAAGCTTTCAGAAAAAAATATTTCTGATTCCTCAATTAATCAATTGAAATTCTTCCTTGAATTAAAGGGTTCAAATCAGGATAAAATCAATAGTATTAGAGCTAAGTTTACTTCAAATAATATTTCTATTGATGGGGTTGATCTTCTAGAAAAAATAATTAATACTTCTCAAAAATTTAATCTAAATAATGTTAATCTAACTTTTGATTTATCTCTTGCCAGAGGTCTTAGCTATTATACAGGAACAATCATTGAGGTT
>Ga0206123_10000345_pt1 | contig 46263 bp, 34 predicted proteins | sample Helgoland_Spring_2_FD_160086 | JGI IMG/M metagenome (GOLD analysis project Ga0206123, IMG submission 160086) | Pelagic subsurface seawater microbial communities from Kabeltonne, Helgoland, North Sea - Helgoland_Spring_Bloom_20160316_1 | ecosystem: Environmental > Aquatic > Marine > Epipelagic ...
GATCGATCACTTTCAACATGCCCAGCATCTCATCCACCGTGAAGAAGGCGTGCTCAGCCCGAGCCAAAATCATATCCTGGAACAACTAGCGCTGATCCACCTGGAGCAGGGAAGTTTTGCCGCAGCAAATAGAATGATGGAACTCCAACATCGAATTGTTGGCGAGTCATCGGGCTTTTCCCCTGAAGCTATGGCGCCAGCCTGGAGAACCCTGGGCCAGTGGTACCAGAAAACCATGCAACCGAAAAAATCCCAGTCAGCTTATAAAGCAGCGCTGGCCATTATGAAAGAGCACTCACTGCCCGAGCGCGAACTGGCTTCTGTGTATCTAGGCATACTCAAAAACGAATACCTAATGGTGGCATGTTGCGATATTGATAACGCCAAGGCCGAGCTTGAAAAAATGGATCTAACGGCTGAACAGTGGTTACACTTTGGAGACCTGGCCTTGCTCGCAGGAGAGTATGAGCAGGCTCAATCTTTCTATCTAAATTCCGATTCTACCCTGCCAGCAACACCGATCGGTGCAGATCGAATTGATAAGATGGCGGGTGGCTATGTGGATGCGATGTTGCAAAAGCGCAGCCGAAACTCAATGTTAACCTCAGCCGAGATGACACCGACGCAGTTGGTAGGTGCTCCGCTGCCGCTTTGCGAATCACGTATTGCTGATTTAGCTGGCAAAATTGACTACACAAACTTCAACATCAATATGGACTTTGTCGTTAACGAACAGGGCAAGGTCAGAAAACTCAGAGTAACGGAAACCAACGCGCCTAGACTGGTTCGCAATCTGGTCCGCAAGCAGCTCCAAAACATGCGCTATCGCCCGGCTCTGTTGAACGGCGAACCTCAATTAACCAGGCTCGAGGTCACACAGGCGTTTGATCATTTGGCAACCAGAGGCCCTGCCGAGCAGCGCATTGCAGCACAGTTGGGCTGCGTGGCGGCTGCGCGCGCCCTTGAGCGAGATGTATTGGTGGCCAAGGTTAATTGAAGTCCCTGTTGTGCGTACCCTCTGTTAACGCAAGGTTATTGACGTTTGGCACACAGGAATAGGATAAGCGCCAAGCCTAACCCGTTCTTCCATTCCAACATGATGTCCCTCTAGCCTCACTCTCCCCAAATTGGATGGAGAGTGATGGCGAAGCGTCTTATCAATGACGAGTGGCGTGAGTTGATTAACTGGATAAACAGCCAAATCACCTCTGCCTGACCTCTAATTCGCCTAAGCGATCAACCCAACAGTCTGTGAGCCACCAGATCAGTGGCTATTCAGACGCTCACCATCCCCTACTGAAAAGTAGCCCCACAGACTTCTCTTCACAAAGAACCCCAATCAGAATACTTTTGAAACCTGAGGTAAATGCGGTTTAAAATTACTATCCTCTTGCTCTTGCACATCCACGTTCGGTCGCATCGCGTAAGGGGGACAGGGATCATTTGTAATCCGGCATAGAAGCGTATCCTGGTCATGCCTGGGGCCGTCGTCCCGGCCTGGCTAACCCTTTAAATCGAGTTACGATTTCAATTCGCAGCTATAACAATGAACACCTTTGAGCTTCCCTTTAGGTCGATTTACTGCCTATTGCTAACGACTTTAATCAACCAATGAACCTTCGCTCCAACCACTATCCATTATGAAGTATTTTTTAACTGCCTCAGGGTCATTAAGGATTAGTGTGCCTTAAAACATCCAAGCGCAATTTAGACTCAGTATGTTGCCTGGCCCCGTTAATAACTTGACCAAACGAGTGGCGAAATTGTCCAATATGTAGGTAAAAATCTCTTTTTGTTTTCCTGTTTTATAAATTGAGACAGAAAATACTCTTTGATATCAATAGCATAAGATCTTGGCATGGAATATGTGTAAGAACTTGTATTGGTTCAGCGCGCTTGCCTTTTTCACCCGCGCGAAGGAGAGGACTTAAAATGGGACACAGAAGTAATAGTCATTCGGTAGTAGTTGGTTACATTGCCTGGATATTCGGTTTTATGGGGGCTCATCGCTTTTATTATGGTAAGCAAATTACAGGGACAATATGGTTTTTCACGCTGGGATTGTTCTTTGTCGGTTGGATAGTGGATTTTTTCCTCATCCCCGCGATGGATGCAGAAGCAGACCGAAAGTATATAGAGGGCGACACGGACTACGCGCTGGCCTGGGTTTTACTCGCCATACTCGGCATTTTTGGTGTACATCGCATGTATATGGGCAAGTGGTTTAGTGGAATAATTTACCTGTTCACACTGGGGTTATTTGGTATCGGATGGTTATATGATCTGTGGACGCTTAATGGTCAGATTGATGAGCTTAACTACCGGGAGTACGAGGAGTATCGTTACGCTCAACGCAGAGCATACAACTAATTTAATCATGGTGGCAGGAAAGCAGAGAAGATTATCCCAATGATTTTCGTGCTTGGATAGGAAGCCATTGGGACTAAAACTCGGGATAGTCAAACTTTAAACACGATACAGACAATCAGGACAGACAATCAGGGATATGGGTGCATCGCCGCAAAGGAGATTACCGCTAGCGGGAGATTGGGCGTTTGCCCAGGGCCGCATTTCCTAACCAGGTAGTATTTGAGTAAAACAATCCACGAGATGCATTTACTACCATTCATTCACCCTCCTCTTCACTGCTGGCCCAATTTACTGTGTAGACTCGACGGCCTGTGACACTATTTCCAAAAATAGTCATTCCCAAATCCCCAGAGAATTTCCCCCATGTCAAACCTCGAAAAAACATCCAGTCCGCGTGCGCTTATCGTCGCCGTGCAGCTAGACAGCGTCAGCGATATTGAGTTCGAATCGTCTTTGGCTGAATTGGGTGAGTTAGCAAAAACTCTGGGGATGAAAGTGGTCGGTCAATTTACCCAAAAACGTTCGTCTTTTGACTCGACGGCGTATTTAGGCACAGGTAAACGGGAGGAATTACGACAATTTATAGAAGACCAGGAAGCCGACGTCGATCCGTTGTACCAGCCTAATAACCCGCAGAGGGCGGGTGAACCAGTAGAGTTTATTCTGGTCGACCATGAAATCTCGCCATCCCAGGCTCTCAATCTGGAGAATGAAGTTGGCTGCGAGGTGATGGACCGCACGGTGGTTATACTCGAGATTTTTCATCGCAATGCGAGCTCACACGCAGCAAAGGTACAAGTTGAGATCGCGCGCCTGACCTATATGGCGCCGCGTCTGCGTGAGGCGGCCAAACGCGCCGGACCCACGGGGCGGCAGCGCAGCAGCACCGGTGGGCGCGGTACCGGGCAGTCACGCAGCGAATTGGATGCTCATAAGGTGCGTGAACGTATTGCCGAGCTGCAAAAGGAGATTGATGCAATGGAGGCGGGTCGCGATACGCAGCGATCCTTACGTCAGGGACAATCAGGTTTAGCCCAGGTAGCGCTGGTCGGATATACTAACGCGGGTAAATCCACGTTGATGCGTGCCTTGACCGGTAGTGACGAACTGGTGGCTAACAAACTGTTTGCGACGCTAGACACCAAGGTCCGCACTTTGCATCCGGAAGGTGTACCCCGGGTGTTGGTGAGTGATACGGTTGGTTTCATCAGAAATTTACCGCACGGGTTAGTGGCCTCGTTTAAGTCTACGTTGGACGAAGCGGTTGGCGCATCGCTTTTGTTGCACGTTATTGATGCCGGTGACCCCGGATATGAGCTGCAACTCCAAGTGACCGATAAAGTATTGGCCGAGATTGGTGCTGATAGTGTGCCGCGTATTCGGGTGTTCAATAAGATTGACTATCTGCAAGATGCGGACGCACAAATGGAACGTACCGCAGCGCTGAAAGCGAAGTATCCTGGCTGTGTGGTTGTTAGCGCGCTACGCAAGGAAGATGTCACAGCGTTGCATCAGGCGATTATGCATGTTTTTCAAGCGCAGCTTATTGAATCCGAGATTTTTCTACCCTGGTCAGAACAGGCGTTACGTGGCGAGATATTTGCATCCTGCGAAGTACTTGAAGAGCGCGCCGATGCCGAAGGGGCATTTTTTCGTTACCGGGCCGCGCCGGATGTCGTCGCCAGACTGAGTGAGCTGTCAGAGAATATATCCTGAGGTGGTGCTAGCCTGCCTGAATGCGAGGCTCAAATTAGAAGCACTCAAAAAAGTACAAGACTATCATTTTCCATCTTCCACTAATTTTCCCCCATGCGATCCACTGAAAAACGTCAGAATATTTTACACCTGGAGAATCCACTTTTTTAGCTGACCGCTAACTCATTGATATTAAAAAGCATTATGAAAATGGTGCGGAATTTGCTGCAATTACAGGAATGCAATTGGGAATCACTACCAAAGGAACCCTTATGCGGCACAAAATACTCAAGTACCTGGCTATTTCGTTACCCATTCTGATGCTCTCCATAGGTGTGCAGGCAAACCCTATCTACCTGACCGATGAAGCGAGAAACGACGGTTACGGACCAAATCCTGGGGGTTATGCAATTAATTTGGCGGGTATCGGCCAGTTTGAAAATGTCGACACCGCAGAATTGTTTTTCGAAGAGGATTTGGGTTCCCAGAGTGCCTCTCTTACCGGTACGGTGATGGAAAGGGGCAACCCGGACCATCTGTTTCAGGTCAATCTTACCTTTACCGGATTTATCGGTTCCTTGCAAACCACCGGTACACCACCTCCCCTCGGCAGTCCTAAAAAAGAACTACATCACCAGGCCTACGTCGAAGCAGGTGGGCCGATAGATCCTGACGGCTGGCATTATTACACTGACATGGTCGGCTCACTAACAGGTATCACTGAAGATAACATGTCTAATGGTGCGACTATCTCCGTTTTGAAGCAAGGCAAAGCCTTTCAGATCGGATTTGGTGCAAACGGCTTGAACACCAGCTTTGGTCTTTCTGGCAGGTTAACCTACGAGGTTGCGATTGCGGCAGACGCCACCTATTCGGGTGACATTATCAATAACCAAACAGGTTTTGGAGTGGTCCGATTAGATCTTCAGTCCGTACCGGAGCCCTTATCCCTCGCGCTCCTGGCCCTTGGTTTGTTCGGCATAGGCGCTAGTCGGCTACTGACTCGATAGTAGTTATTTTTTAGCGCTCCCCACCTTTGAACAGAGGCTGACAGACCAGATCCTTGTTCGAGCGCCCCTCCACCAACTTATTTTCAGCCCTCCGGGCTGAAAATAAGACCAGTTACACCATTAACCAGAACCTGCAAGCCAATCGACTAGCCAGCTTTAACCGACATCAAATTCATCCAGATTAATCTCTGCGAGGAGCGCGCGATAGTCATCGCTGTTAGCCGGCCAAATGCTGTGATTGAAACCCGTCTGATCGGTCCACCATGACGTACAGCCTTTATTGTGAGTTGTTCCCGTAAATCTGTCCCGTACATCACGGGTAAATTCGTCGACAAATTCTTGCCTGGGATTCACAGAGCTGATTCCATCTTTCCTCATTCGCTCAACGACACCCACCGCGTAGTTTGCTTGCGCCTCAATTGTCTGCAAGGCAGACTGCAGCCCGGTACCATTTGGACCCATCATCAAAAATAGATTTGGAAAGTCATGCACCATGACTGATTTGTACGAAGTAATCTCCTCTCGCCAGGTTGTTGCTAACGGCAGCCCATCAACTCCGGTCACATCAATCTCGTTAGTAATATCAAAGGCTTTAAACCCCGTGGCGAAAATCACCACATCTACCTCATAGTCCAGACCAGACGATACCACTCCCGTCCGGGTCATGGACTCAACAGCGCCGGTGACAAGCGTGACATTTTCTTTTTCAAACGTTGCATAGTATTTGCTGGATATGGTTGGGCGCTTGCAGGCAAAGTTGTGATCTGGCGTGAGTGCTTTTGCTAGCGCTTTGTTGGAAACGCTTTGTTCTATCTGCTGACGCGCCCGGTTTTCCGCCGTGGTATTAATATGCGTGCCTGCAGTATGAAGATCGACACTGACATTTTCCCAGGACTCATAAAGTTCCCGACGATGTTTTTTCATCGCGGCTGGATCAACTCTAAATTCTTCACGTTGTTCTTTTGTGTATTCGGGATCTCTTTTTGCGCCAACCCAAACAGGATTGCGCTGAAAGACAAAGAGTTCAGCCACATCGTCTGCTATTTCAGGCACAACTTGAACCGCTGTCGCGCCGGTACCCACCACGGCAACGCGTTTTCCGGTTAGATCCTGGTTCTGGGGCCAGTTTGAAGTATGAAACGTGACGCCATCAAACAGATCTTCTCCCGGGAAATCAGGCTTGTTGGGTGTATGCAATCCACCAAGCGCGGAGATAACAGATGTTGAGGTAAAAGTTGAGCCACTGGAATCTTGAAGTATCCAGTGGTCCAGGTCCCAAACCGCTGACGCTATCGTTGTATTGAAAGTAATCTGATCATACACCTGAAAGTCGATTGCGCATTTTCTAACGTAGTCCCAAATTTCTGCACCCGGCGCATACCATCGCGACCATTCCGAATTTGGCGCAAAGGAATAGGAGTAAAGGTGAGATGGTACATCGCATGCCACACCCGGATATTGATTGTCGCGCCAGGTGCCACCAACATCGCCAGCTTTCTCGAAGACTCGAACATTATCAATGCCGGCTTCTTTCAATTTTATTGCAGCACAGATGCCGGACAAGCCCGCACCAATAACTACAACTTCATAATGTTCCATCGTGTCTCACGCCTTAAAATTCAGTATCATTTTCTTGACCACACCTACTCTAACGACTGCCCACCGTCGACAGGCATCAGAATGCCGGTCACAAAGCTGGCATCCTGACTTAACAGGAAGGCTGCAGCGGCTGCGATCTCTTCGGGTTTTCCGTAGCGTCCAAGAGGGATGCTCCTGCTGATTTGTTTGCGAGCAACGTCAGAGTGACGAGTGTCGATAAACTCTTCAACAGTCCCCAACATGTCGGTGTCTATTGGCCCTGGGCATATCGCGTTGACTCGTATGTTGTGTTTGGCAAACTCTGTCGCAGCATTGATGGTCATGTTTGCGACCGCACCTTTGGTCATGCCATACAATGACAAACCACGATTGGCCCGCATTGCAGCCATTGAGGCAATATTCACAATGGCGCCGCCGCCGTTGACTTGCATTTTTGGCTTGGCGTAGGCAATGGCTCGCCACACTGGCCGTACGTTGACAGAGACCATCTGTTCGAAGGCTGCTTGATCGTTGTCTTCGAACTTTGCGTACTTGCCAATAATGCCTGCATTATTTACCAGCCCATCTAGTCGACCGTAGCGTTCAATCGCTGTGTCTATCATCGAAGTAACGGTGCTGTCTTCGGCGGTGCTACCAACAACCATAGAAAACTTGTCAGGGTTATCTGTACCAACCATAGCCTTCAACTCGCCCAGGGTCTCTTCAAGCTTTGCACCATCCAGATCAACCAGCACTAGACTGGCCCCTTCTAACGCACACCTGATAGCAATTGCACGACCTATGCCGCGCGCAGCACCCGTGACAATAATGACCTGTGAATCTAATCGCTCAGTCTGGATGCTCATACCTTACCCTTATCGTCAGATTCTCTGTCAGTCTCTTTGTCCGGGTAGCTGTCAGGGTAGCTAACCTCTGTTTTCTTGCCCGTGGTTCCGTAGTTCATCCCTGCGTAGCGGGGCCGCTTTGCGACACCCGGCAGTGGATTGACACCTAATAAGCCATTGGCAAGATAGCCACCATCGACGACCTGGGTGGTACCTGTAACAAAAACGCTTTCATCACTGGCGAGAAACTGAACCATCGCGGCGATGTGTTCGGGTTCACCCCGCAACGTCGACGGTTGTATTTTTTTGATGACTTCCTCGGCTTCTGCTGCTCGCCCACGATGCATCAGTTCGGTGAAGATAATACCGGGACACACCGCATTTACGCGTATATTCAAGTAGGCTAACTCGGTTGCCGCATTCATTGTCATATTCACAACCGCGGCTTTTGTGGCCGAATAGGCCAGGGGGCCACCACTGCCGCTAAGAGCAGCTATCGAAGCTGTGTTGATAATAGAACCACCTCTTCCGGTTTTTCGCATAGCTCGCCCGCCATGTTTTATTCCCAGAAACACACCTCTGGCCATCACAGCGAAGGTTTGGTCCCAATGGTCAACATCAAGCTCCAATATGGTCCCGATAGCGCCGCCAATACCGGCGTTATTGAAAACGATATCAAGGCCATCGAATTCCGTCTCGGCAGTGCCCATCAGCTCGATTACATAGGCTTCCTCAGACACGTCACCAGGCAGGAAGCGGAGTTGCTTGCCAAAACCCGAATCGGACAATTCGGCAACCAACGCGTGACCCGCTTGCTCATTCATATCACCTATAACAACCTTCGCACCCGCCACTAAAAATTTTCGTGCGGTCGCCGCGCCGATGCCACTTGCGCCACCGGTGATCACCGCCACCCGGTTTTGCAATATTCCATCTACAATGGTCATAGATTCCACTCCCAATTTATTTTCACAGGATCCCTACTTGCTCAGCTCGCTCGTTTGGGCCGGTAACTGAAGGAAATCTATTGCACGGCGCTACTGCATGAGCGCCGGGAATTAGAGGACGTTCGCGATTTCCGAGTTCTTGAAATGGCTGCCGTAACTTTTCCAATAAGTTGACAACTGTCGAGTAATATATTAAATAATTAGTCAGATGACAAGTTTAATGAAAGATACAGACGCCAGACCTGTTCAGGGGCGAGGCCAGGCGACGCGAGAGTTACTGATGAAGGCGGCAATCGTCAGCTTCACAACGCTGGGTTATGACGCCTCTTCGACCAGACAGATCGAATCAGAAGCCGGGGTGCGACGGGGTCTCATCACCTATCACTTTGGCAACAAAGAAAACCTCTGGAAGAGCGCTGCCGCCTGGTCATTGCAGGAATCTACCGCCGAGATGGCGCAAACGTTGAAGAGCGCCGAAAACGTCGACCCCGGTAGCCGAATGCGATTTCTGGTTCGCGCCTATGTGAGGTTTTGTGCCAGATCGCCGGAATTTCATCGCCTGATGATCAAGGAAGGTTCAGAAGATGGTTGGCGCCTGAAATGGCTGGTAGAACACAGTGTCGCACCCTGGTACCGACGCCTGGAGAAAATATTCACCGAGGCAAGCAACCTCGGGGTGGCTCCAAAAATGGACTATCACCACTTCTACTACATCTTAACTGGCGCAGCATCACTGATCTTCTCGATGGCCCCGGAATCGGTACTGGTTGCTGATATCGATCCAATGGATGACAAATTTCTCAGTGCCCATGCAGACGCTTTGGCAGAATTGTTGTTCCCCGGTTAATCAAACCTGCACCAATCCATTTTGGCTGTTACTGCACTGGTACCAGAACGCAAGGCCACCGGGAATATCGTGATGAAGATGCACAAACCAGGAAACAGGGATTTCTGTTTTGTCCGCTTATTGATTACATTATATTTTTTGATGCCTTCATTTCACTTTGCAATAACAAAGTTTTCCTCTGCTGGGAAATTGAGGGACATCTCGAGATGTTCACACATTATTGCTCTGTCGGTCTGTTTGTAACCGGGCGACACTACCAACCACTGTCATTGCAGCCGCCAAAGTGCTTGTCACCGTGCCAAACTTCAGGACATTTTGGTGAATAAGTTCCAGGCGCCGATCGGATTCATCGGTATCAATGAGTAATTCGTAATCAATCCGTATCATCCGAGGTGGTGCGTCCTGACGGGTGCCCTTCAGCCGCACTTCGATACCCCGAATCTCGAGGTTATTCAACTTCGCAGCCCTAAGAGCGCCTTTAGTCATGCATGCCGACATTGATGCGAGCAGCAGTTCAGCCGGATTAAAGGCATCAGTGCGGGCCTCGAGTGAGGAATCAAGTTCCACTTCCGCGTCTTTACAAAAAGCACGTCCACGTCCATCTAAAAAAGTTGACCGTACAAAATAGTCGAGACCTGTCATACCAATTCCCCTTGCGAAACGTGTCATTCATTTTCTGCACACAAATATGTTGGCTTTGCGCCCTGCAAAAAGTGCCCAAATTTCCAGTCCAGCTTCGATCTGGACATTCAAGCGCAGCACAATCTAAATTTTGGCCAGCAATTGTTTGATCTCATCAGAGCTTGGGACCTTGCCTTCGGCAACGATATCATCGTCCACTCCAAGAGCCGGTGTCCGCATGATTCCTGCATCAATGATGGCATTCATATCAGTTACCTTTTCAATTTCGTAACTGATTTGCAGTGCTTGCGCAGCCGCTTCTGCATTTTGCGTCAGTTGGTTGCATTTGCTGCAACCGCTGCCGTAGATTCTTATTTTCATGTCACATCCTCCATTAGATTATTCAAATGAAATTCCCGTACCCATACCCTGTGATTGTCGCCATCACTACAACAAGCGCGCAATAGGTCAATGTTTTCCGGGTTCCCAGAATTGACCGTATGACCAACATATTGGGCAGCGATAACGCCGGGCCCGCCAGCAACAGAGCCAGAGCGGGGCCTTTGCCCATGCCAGCACCCAACAAGCCCTCAACAATGGGCACTTCAGTCAATGTAGAAAAGTACATAAATGCGCCCAGGATTGATGCCAGCAGCGTGGAGATTAGTGAGTTGTCCCCTACGGACATACTGACCCATTCGGAGGGGATCAAACCCTCGTACCCGGGTCGCCCCAGGAGAAGTCCGGCGACAAACACACCGCCCAGAAGCAGCGGCATTATCTGTTTGGTAAAGCTCCAGGTTTCTGCCGCCCAGGCCTGGTCGTGCTCACGTGTCGCAGCTATCAGGATTACGCCCAGGGCACCGGCCGCAAAGGGTAGCTCGGGCACATTGGGAAACAAGAGAGCGAGCACCAAAACAAGAGAAGCGAGAATCAGCAGATGACTGGCTCGCCATTGCCAGCGAAATATCAACAATACGGCTAACAAGATCGCAAGCAATGACGTGATTTGCCATTTCCACTCATAAACACGCATCCATGCTGCGCTGTCCACCGCCGCCCAATTCGCAAAAATCAGGATACCCGTCATTAGCGAAAAGAAAGCTACCACGACTCCTATCGGCTTCTCTCCCTCCTCGGCTTCGAAGCCGCGCGTCGATGCCTGCGCTCTTTCAGCCTCTTCCTTTCGATACAGCAGGTGCATGATCATGCCAATTACCAGCGCAAATACGATGGCGCCCACCGCCCGGGCCAAACCCAGTTCGGCGCCCAGCACCTTGGCTGTCACAACGATCGCCATGATATTGATCGCGGGCCCGGAATACAGAAATGCCACCGCCGCTCCCAGGCCAGCTCCGCGTTTATAAATGCCACCGAATAGCGGCAAGACAGTGCAGGAACAGACGGCAAGTAAAGTACCCGAGACGGATGCCACACTTAATGCAATTGGCTTTGACGCCTGCGGCCCGAGAAATCGGAGGACCGAGCCCTGGGTAATATAGAGTGCCATTGCACCTGCAATAATGAACGCAGGCAACAGACACAGGATCACATGCTCACGAGCATACCAATTGGTCAGACGGAATCCTTCCAGAATCGCATTATCAAAGCGCGCATTACCCGCCGGGATGAAATACACGACCAGGAACAGACTCACAAAAATAAGCAGTAGATGGGACTGTTCCCGGTTCTCCCGGTAACGCATCGTCAGTTTTGTGAACACAATTTTACTCCTTTAGAGAACCATCAATACATGGCTCCCAACAATTTTGTTTAGACTGGTGGCAGCGCAGGAAAGAGCGGCCATCAGAATTAACCCGGCAATTTACTGGCTGCTATGCCTGGATGAATTAGAACAACGTAAAAATAGTTAATGAACAGCATACCGGGGGCGGTCACGGTGAACGGTTGGAAAACCATTTGTCCACCAGCGTTATGGACAATTCTCAAGGTCGTTCCTGAATACATTTAAGGCTGGTAAGGCCACCGATGCTAACGGCAGATGGACAATAGAACAGATCAACAATAGAACAGATCAACATCGCAACAATAAAATCAGCCGAACCATATTCAAGATGAGCGAGTCCCGGGTCTAGATCCGAGGCAAGGTGATTGCGCCCAATGTCTACAATGATGCTCAATGCTACCCAAACTAACCAATATCGTTCAAAGACGCCGGACAGTAATGCAGGTCAGGCAATCAGCCTCTTTATTTAGTATCCCTGCTTAATCATTTTGTTGCCCTGACTTGCGTCAACATTGATAGTCGCTAACCGCCGATACTTTCAATCTCTCCAATACTAAATAGAGAGAACCCCGACATAATGTCTCTCGACGAAGTCCCCGTTGAAATCGATCGACAACTGAAAACCGCGTTACTTCTCTCCCGATCGCTGGCCCCGAGGCAGTTTTACCGCGATCAAGGTTGAAATCAAAATGAATATTGCCGAAGCCAGCAGGCAAGCTTCCAGACCGTAAAATTGGTAAATGATACCCGACAATATTGTGCCAACGAGGCGTCCTACAGCATTAGACATGTAGTAGAAACCCACATCGAGCGAGACACTCTCACGCTCGGCATAGGAAACAATGAGGTAGGAGTGCACCGAAGAATTAACTGCAAAGACGCCACCAAAAAACATCAAACCGAGGATCAATGTCAGCTCAGCATTTGTCGGCATGAAAGTGCTTAGCAGTAACACCAAAGTTGTAACGAACAGCGCTGCTCCCCAGACTACCGCCGTTCGCCCATCCGGTTGATGCCGTCGCCCAAGGCCTGAAATGCGAGGTGTTAAGACTTGAACCACACCATATCCCATCACCCACGCTGCGAGAAGCGTGCCCACACCAGTGCCAGTCCACCCAAGTTCCAGCTGCAAATAAACCGGGAGCGCAACAACAAACCACACGTCACGGGCACCAAAAAGAAAAAGGCGGGCAGCCGAAAGCAAATTAACTGGCGCGCTCTTCGAGAATATTTCACTAAATTTTGCTTTGTAGGAAGTCCTCCCCAGACCACGATCAAGTGTCAGAAAACTGCAACAACCTATTACCGCCAGTCCACCTGCAAGCAACGCTATGGCTGAATGAAAGCCCACAAATTCAAGGAGCGCACCGCCCATGAAAAAACCAAGTCCCTTTAGCGCGTTCTTTGAACCCGTTAAAGCCGCCACCCACCGGTAAAGTTTGCCCTCTGCATTTTCAGACACAACCAGCTTGACACCGCTCTTGGCACTCATCTTACTCAGATCTTTCGCGACCCCAGACAATGCCTGGGCCGCCATAACATAAGGAACAGACATCAGAGCCGAGTCGACAAGCAACATCGACAGAGCTCCAACCTGGAGGAACAAGCCGGTGATAAGCGTTGCAGCAAGACCGAGCCGAGCCGCCATGTACCCACCAAACAGATTTGTCACAACGCCAAACACTTCATAGAAGATGAACAACATGGCAATCTGTAGCGGGCTGTATCCCAACTGATGAAAGTAGAGCACAACCAGCATTCGCAGTGCCCCATCGGTCAGGGTAAACCCCCAATAACTTGCTGTGATGATGGCGTACTGTTTCATGCTAGGTGTTCATGCCCCGCGCCACCTTCGACACCAGTTCCATCAAGCGATGGACATAACCAATTTCGTTGTCGTACCAGGCAAGTATTTTTAGCATCGTATTGTCGATCACCATTGTTGACGGCGCATCAACCACACTGGAACGTGTATCGCCTTCGTAATCAACGGAAACGAGTGGTCTGGTTTCATATCCAAGAATTCCCTTCAGAGGCCCGGAAAGGGAAGCTTGTTCCAGTGCGGAATTAACCGCTTCAACCGTCGTCTCCGTTTCTAACTCAAAACCACAATCCGTGATGGAGGCATTATCGACAGGGACCCTGATGGCGATACCATTAAGCTTGCCGCCTAGTTCAGGAAAAATTTCACTTATTGCAGTGGCTGACCCTGTTGACGTCGGTATCAGCGACTTTGCACTGGCTCGTGCTCTCCTGAGATCCTTGTGGTATTGATCCAGAATACTTTGGGTATTGGTAATATTGTGTACCGTAGTAATAGCGCCATGGCGAATACCGAATTTCTCGTGTATGACCTTTATGACAGGCGCAATGCAATTTGTGGTGCAGGAAGCTGCCGTCACAAGGTGGTGCACCTCTGCGTTATACAGATGATCGTTTACGCCCATGACAATATTGAGAGGACCATCTTTTACCGGTGCAGCAACAACCACTTTTTTAACACCTGATTCAAAATAGGGTAATAGCGCTGCTGAGGTTTTGAACTTGCCCGTGCATTCGACGACGATGTCGACTCCGAATTCCGTCCAGGCAGTGTCACCAATTTCCTGATTTCGACTATAGGTTATTGGCCTCGACTCGATGAAAATTCGATTTTCGTTTGCTTCAATCTCGAGCATCCACTTACCGTGTTGACTGTCGTACTTAAGAAGATGGGCGGCCGCCGAGGCACTTCCTGCTATCTCGTTAATGTGAACAATCTCTATATCAGGAGAGTGCCATGCAGCCCGCAATGCGAGTCTCCCCATTCTGCCAAACCCGTTTATTCCTATTTTGATTTTTCTTTTCATCATTGTTAAACCTCAGCCAAATCGCGGTTCGGAACGATCGAACCCAAGATCAGGGAGCAATCTTCAGGTTGTCCCTGACAACAATCCGTCACCAGGAAAGTAATAAGCCTTCCAAGCCCTTCGATATCGACTGAATAAAGGATTGATCTCCCTGATCGGGTTGAAACCAATAGACCAGCACTGACAAGAATAGCCAAGTGAGTAGACATTGTGTTCTGGGGCACTTTCATCGCGAGGGCGATTTCTCCAGCTGGTATTGGATTCGGTGCTTTACGAATTAGAAACCTGAGTGTTCTTAGTCGGGTCTTCTGAGAAAGCGCCCCGAAGGCGCTAACCGCCTTGTCAATTTTCATATCTGTTTATCTCGAATCTGGGATCCATTTGTCTGAGAAATACAATTATACATCGTTATATCTAGATTAATAGATATAATGCATGCGCAATTTTTGATTGGCCAATATTTGTTAGGTTATAGTAGAACCGTCTAACCGAGACCGGGCGTGGTCCGATCTCCAATCTCATAGAAACGTTGCTATGTATTTGACACCATCAGAGCCAACTAGCCGATTTCACGGACTTCACTTTTCACGTTCAGGTATTCGGCTTCCAAAGAACAGTAAATTTGAAGAAGCCTGAATTCAAAACAGCAAGATGTATATTGCGCTGGGAAGACCGTTATCTATTGGTGGTTCATAGCGGGGGTTTTCGCTCGGGCCAGAAATGGGGCCTGCCCGGTGGACACGTCGAACACGGCGAGGGCGGCATTGAAACAGTGCGCCGGGAACTACGGGAAGAGCTGTCTGTGCAACTGGATGAATTTGAGCTGATTGGTGACTTTTACTACAAGCGTCACAATCACCGTATATATGGCGCTCACCTTGCTGAACCAATCGCCCGTTTTGATCGACGGGAGTTATTGAAAATTGCCTGGTTCCCCCTCGATTCAGTTAAACAACTGGCGCGGGACAACAATCTCCATGCCGGATATGAAGCGGATGCAATCGCACAGTTCAGCACGATCACCTTACCGCCCGCCCAATAAGCAGACCCCCCAGACAAAAACTACTGTATATTAAACCAGTATACGGTAATCTAGCACCATGATGCTGTATATCGCAGAAAAACCAAGTCTGGGCCGGGCAATCGCGGATGCATTGCCACGGCCACATCAACGGCAGGAAGGATTTATCAAAACCGGCGACGGCTCAATTGTCACCTGGTGCGTCGGTCATATGCTGGAACAAGCGGAACCTGAAGCTTACGATCCTGCGTTCAAGCGCTGGTCTCACGAGCACCTGCCGATCGTTCCCCAAAAATGGCAACTCGCCGAGAAAAAGCAAACTCGAAAACAGTTGGGCGTAATAAAGAAGCTGGTCAAGCAGGCGGATGTGATTGTTCACGCCGGCGACCCGGACCGTGAAGGACAGTTGCTGGTTGATGAGGTAATTCACTACCTTGGTCGTGAACCAACCCAGGCACAACGCCTGCTGATTAACGACCTGAATACTCCAGCGGTAAAAACCTCCCTTCAAAATTTACGCAGTAACCGCGACTTTGTACCACTTTCGACCTCCGCACTGGCCCGGTCACGGGCAGATTGGCTATATGGTATTAACCTGACCCGCGCCTATACCTTGCAGGGTCGTAAAGTCAATTATAGCGGCGTCCTTTCAGTCGGCAGGGTGCAGACACCAATACTGGGACTCGTCGTTCGACGGGACGCGGAAATTGAGAAATTTGTCAGCAAACCCTTCTACGAGGTCAAGGCACATCTTAAAACTGCGGCCGGCGCAACATTTCATGCACGTTGGGTACCCAGCGACGCCTGTGCCCGTTTCCTCGACGAGGAGGGTCGCAATGTGTCCAAAGCATTGGCTGAAAACGTTGCCGACCGTATCACTGGCAAGCCGGCACGGGTAACAAGTCTCGAACGGAAAAAACGACGTTCTGCACCGCCGCTGCCTCACAGCTTATCCAGCCTACAAATTGACGCCGCAAAAGTTTACCGAATGCCTGCCCAACGTGTGCTTGACACCTGCCAGTCTCTGTATGAACGTCACAAACTGATCACATATCCCCGATCAGACAGCCGTTACCTGCCAGCAGGACACCACGGCGAAGCTACAGGTATTAGTGAGGCAGTTTTTGCAAATCCGGGTGCGGCAGGTCTTTTAAAGATACAAGACCAACTGGATTTCAAACGTCGCGGCAAAGCGTGGAATGACGCAAGGGTCGATGCCCATCACGCAATAATCCCAACCAGTCGTCAGGTGAAAAACCTGACCGATGACGAAAAACATGTTTATAGCCTGGTCTGCCGAAATTATCTGGTGCAATTTTTACCGGATCATGAGTTCGCTGAAACCAGGGTTGAACTGGAGATAGAAAACGGAAAATTTGTCGCCAAGGCAAAAGAGCACATTCAGATGGGTTGGCGCCAACTGTTTACTTCAGACAATCGAGAGGCACAGGAAGCGAAGAAAACCCAGACTCTACCACAGCTGAAAAAAGGCGAAGCACTGCACACGGTCAGAGGTGAAGTTATTGAACGAAAAACAACACCGCCGGCCAGGTTTACGGACGCTACCTTGTTGGGTGCCATGACCGGCATCGCCAATTTCGTTAAAGACCCGGCTTTAAAGAAGACCCTCCGTGACACTGACGGTTTAGGTACAGAGGCGACCCGGGCCGGGATAATCGAATTGCTGTTTAGGCGCGGGTTTCTCACCCGGGTGTCAAAACATATCCAATCCACCCCTGCCGGCCGAGGACTGATCGAAGCGTTACCCGAGTCCGCGACCCAACCGGACCGAACCGCCCGGTGGGAGAATATTCTAACGGGGATCACCGAACGCACCGCAACCTATGACGGTTTGATGCAACCACTGATTGCAGAACTTGGCACACTGGTTGTCGAAAGCCAGCAACAGGTACCGCAGTCATTGTCCGGACTCGGCAAACCCATTGGCAAACGTAAAAAGTGGCCAAAGAAAGCTGCGGTTAAAAAGGTGGCGAAAAAGACCGCGAAAAAAGAAACGAAAAAGTGATGGAGAATGGTCAGGCAGCCCAAATCACGGCAGGATCAAATCAAGTCCTCGCTCGACCAATGCACCGCCCAACATGGAGCCAAGGGGTATAAGCAAGTACAACGCAAAACGGGTTAGCGTCGGATTGTCAAATGGCCAGCTCCTCGTGTTTTCAATCAGGTTCCGGTAGGCCACAAGCTCGGCCAGGGATTTGCCCGACTTATCCCCGGATTTTAGTTGTTCGATTGCGGTTTTAACGGCCGCTTTGCACCAGTCCAGTTCGCGGGTTTTTGCCTCTGCAATTTTTCGTCGAATACCGCGTAGTGGCAATATCAAACCTATCCAGGCGACAACCGCGAAAATGGATGTGAGCTGAATCATCAATGTCATAAACCCTGGTTCAAACAGGAACAACGATAAAACCGAGGCTAATCCAACAACCAACAGGGCGTTAGTTAATCCCTGGCGTATCAACGGCTGATAGGGAGAAAGATCCATCAAGTCTATATTGTCAATACTGCCAGACAACCTTGAAAGACGCGCGGACTCAATGATTAGTACATAGAGTAGGCATGCGATCCACCAACTAAACATCGGACCCAGTATTCGCATCCAGCGCGAATCGTAGTTTGTTTGTTGCCAGTCCCATGGGTCTGACCCGGTGGTCGTAGTATTAGTGGCGTAGATATCGATACCAATCCCGAGTAAACCGGCCAGCAGTAGCCCCCACCAGAGATGCGAGCCAACCCTGTCCGCGACCGCACGCCACTGCAATGAATGACTCACCACAGGCGCCATATCACTGGCGGTTTTTGTTACCGCATCAAGCAGGTAAACATAGGCCGAGGCGGCATAAGCGACGAGCAGAATATGAATGATAGTCAGTCGAAAATCGCCGGGGGTTGAGCCTCGGCCACCATCAAAAATTAGCCTGCCAACAAAGAACAAAACAAATAACAGCGTTGCAATACAAACACCAAGCAATACAGGGTTAACGGGTATCCTGTGAAAAATAATGCGGGTCCAGGGCTGAATATATCCAGACTTTGGTGGCTTAATGATAGCCATGTTCATTCCTGATTCTGCAGAATAGAGCAGCAAATCCGCCAATTGATTGCCGCAACATCCTCACGTGAAAATGTTTATTCAGCAATCATACCGCAGGGATTAGAAGAGAACACCTGGAGGACGTGTACCAATTTGCACCATTGACGCTGGCACCCATAGTCTCTAGTCTCAGCGAGTATTCAGGAAACGAGACTAGTTCTTTGAGGGATTGAATTTATGAGTGAACTCCTGGCAAAACCGTTTGTAGTCGACATGGATTCCCACGTCATGGAGCCACCGGACCTGTGGGATAACTACCTGGAACAAAAGTATCGTGATCGCTCGATCACCATACGCAGGAACAAGCAGGGAATAGAAGAACTCATTGTTGACAACAAAGTCCTGCTTTCGGGCCGACTGGCGAGCCTCGGGGGAGTGGAGCACCAGGCCGCAGAACTATTTATGCAACCTGAAATTCCTTACATGGAAGGCTGCCCACTGGCCAGCTACGACACCCATGCACGAGTCAAATTGTTAGATGACTGGGGAGTAGATGCCGGCGTTGTTTTTCCGACTATCGGAATTCTGTGGGATAAACCAGAGGACCCGGATCTTGCCATGGCCTATGCCCGGGCCTACAACAATTGGCAATGGGATTTTGCATCACCGGCGCTCAATCGTATTCTGCCCATCGCACATATTCCGCTATACGATGTTGATCTTGCTCTGGAAGAACTTCGCCGTTGTTTAAAACTGGGGTTCAAAGGCATGTTTCTGGCACCTGAACCCGTCGGCGGGAAAAGACCTTCTCATCCCGATTTTGATCCATTGTGGCAGGAACTGGTCGAAGCAGATCTTCCAATTTGTGTTCATCTCATTGTGCGATTCAACCGGGCGCTCAACCTTTCCGCTACCAACTGGTGGAACCCGGAAACCGAACCGATGAATACTGTATTTTCCTTTGCGCTGGGGGGTACCATGCAACTTATTCCAGCAACTTCAGCACTTATCTGTGACGGCTTGTTCGATCGTTTTCCAAAGTTAAAGGTCGCAATCGTCGAATCAGGTGCAGGTTATGCCAGCTATTTAATGGACCGTCTCGACGAGAAATATGAGAGATTCGGTAACCTGATACCACTCAAACGCAAACCCAGCGAATACATGCGAGAGAATTTTTGGTTTGTGATGGACCCGTCCGAACGATCTATTGACTCGCAATGCGATTTACTGGGAGAAGATCATTTTTTATGGGGTAGTGACTATCCCCATATCGACTCGCACATTGATGCAATGCAAGAGGTACACAGTGCGCTTGCCCCGATGAGTGAATATCGGCGAAATCTGGTGCTGGGTGGAAACGCCAGAGGGCTGTTTAATCTATAGAACCATTGCCTGACGTCGCGTTGTCCGAACACGAAAGGTTTGTCCGGTATTCGGCGTCGCGATTAAAGCCCCATCACATTCAGGAAACTGCAGTGACCGAGCACATCTTCCCGGAAAATTCAGAAAAGAACTCAAGTCTGCTGGTGCTCATATCAACAGTTCAGGGGCTGGCATTACTCGCCATGTATCGCAGTTACGACGATGAGTGGTGGTCCCATGATCTGGGCTTTATCGCCTATGGCTTGTGGGCGTTTCTGGTGACGTTTCCGCTTTTGCTCATGCTCATGCTGGAACCAGCTAACGAAGTTAAAGTTGCGGGTTACGCCGCAGCTTTTACCGGGTTGATTACCCTGTTGGCGCTGTATCTCGGCTATCAGTTAAGTCCTTTGACCGAGATCAGAGGTGAGACTGCCAGTTTTGTCTTTGTGTTGGCAATGATCGTGGCAACATTTAAAGCGCTGATGTACTTGCAACAAAGATCATTACAACTGCCATTTTCATACTCCGTGTTATTCACACTATCCTGGCGAAATTTTTTAATCACACTACTGGCCGGCTTATTTGTCGGTGTCGTTGGGCTGTTGCTATTACTGTGGCAGGGTCTTTTTTCTGCCATCGGCATTGAATTGTTTGCTTTCCTTTTTAAGCAGGACTGGTTTTTATTTCCAGTGTTAGGTTTTTCTCTGGGTCTCGGGGTGGTGATATTCCGTGATCTCAGCCACATTCTGGACAGTATTACCCGTTTGCTACAGGGGTTGCTGCGGCTGGTTTTGCCAATTCTTGTTGTGCTCTCGGTCAGCTTCCTTACCAGTCTTGCATTTGTTGGGCTGGACGTCTTGTGGGCAATCGGCAGCGGCACCAGCCTGCTACTCTGGCTGCTGGCGATCACCTTGTTCTTCACCAACGCCGTCTATCAGGACGGTCGGGGAGATACTGTTTATTCGCCCGGCGTTCACCGGTTGGTCATGCTCGGCATGCTTGCACTGCCGGTTTTGTCCGTACTGGCGTTTTATGGTCTTTTGATGCGGATTGAGCAATACGGCTTTACTGTAGCAAGGTTGTATGCGCTGCTTGTCTGGTTCCTGTTCAGCCTGTTTGCCTTTGGCTATGCCGGTGCCGTCTTGAGGTTTCGCGACCAGTGGACCCACGGTTTTACTACCGTGAATATCTATCTTGGTCTGGCTGTGCTTGTATCAGTCTTACTAGTGAACAGCCCCATCATCGACTTTCGGAAAATCAGCGTATCGAGCCAGGTCGCTCGATTGGAATCCGGTGCAATTTCAGTGAATGAATTTGATGCCCTCTACTTTCGGCGAGTACTGGGACGACCTGGCAGCCAGGCGCTTATCGAACTGGGAAACCGTTACGACTCGACTCATCCCGATGTTGTCTCTAGATGGCGTAGCTCTAACCAAATCCAGCCAGCGCCCGCAAAACGTGAACTCCAGATGTTTCCTGACAGCCTGGTTATACCTGACGAGATCAAAACGCAAATATCGCAACAGCATCTGTACTCCAATGCCAATCTGCCGCTGATGGTTACTGCAATCGATTTGAATCGCGATGGGGATCAGGAATACATTGTGTTTTCTGCTTTCCAATCAGGTTCACCGGTGCAGGGAATCTTCTATCAGTCAATCAACGGTCACTGGATGACAGGTAATATCACCATACCTCAGGCGATAGATTTTACCGAATTGCAAAAGCAGCTTGAGAAAGCTCAATTAACAACAATTGAAAAAGAGTTTTTGGATCTTAGCCTTGGTGGTGTACGCCTGACAGTGCAGCCGAACTACAGGATGAATCGGATGCATAATTTGAACATACAGACGGCGCCGGCACAGCAAATAATACTCGAAGATGTAAACCGGCCCGCGCCCGGGGCTGCCGGGACGGCAAAAACACAACAGTAGCAGCTCTCGGGAATGGCAGGATTAGCGCAAAATACGCTCGCTAATTAATTGTATTTATTGATTTTTTCGACGAACGGGCAACATCACCGGGTCAACTGCTCATCCTTACAAAGTCATACATAATTTGTGCCGTCCGGACATAGAATATGGCCGCAGAAAAATGGAAACTCCCGCTTCGACAATGGACCAGCGATGGGTACTTGCCCCCTTTTGAAAATAAACGAATTCAGGCGCAGAAGATTGAAGCGACCAGCCTTTACCTGGCTGGTGTTTATACTCGCCTGTACCATAGCCCTGCCTGGCTTTGCAGTGCAATCAATTACCGGTATAACAACGGGAGCCACCACCGGAGACACCACCGGTATCAGCAACACCAACTCCGCCGTGACCGGTTCATCCCCATTTAACGATACCAATGACACCTGGAACGTGAATTTTTCCGGTGACGATGACGATATCGCCACTGTCGAAGTTGGTGGTGACAGCTATGTGTTTGTTGCACTGGCGGATTCGTTGACATTGAAACGGGTCAACAATCCCCAGGTCAATTTTGAACGAAATCTGGTGTTTTGCCGGGGAGCGCCGGTTATCCCAACAAGCACCATCAACTGCGACGGATCAACCTTCAGCGACATGGAGACTATCCTGTTGGGTCGTTCTGTGAACTATGGCACAGATAACCTGTTCAGCAACACAACCGGCAACAGTAACAATATTGAACGGGTGGATTATCTCTACAACTCCGGTATTTCCATCGGCGCAGCCTCTACCGGTGATGTGGGTTTTGTCGTATTGGAACGTGGTGGCAACGATGTCATTCAGGTTGCCGCAATTCTTTCGAAAGATGCCTCCCAGAACCCCGCGAGTTATGGCCCACTCGTCACCATCAATACCGCCGATTGGGGTGCCTCGGGATTCAATTACGAATCCGTTGTGTTTCGGCGAGACCCCACAGATACAAAATACCGACCCTCTGCTGATCTCGGAGTTCAAAATATCGAGGGTGTATTTCTAACATTTTCTGACCTGGGTATTGCCAGCGGACAAACCTTTTTTGGTTACTCCATCTTTCCGGACGACGCGGGTAGTGATCTGGTTGGCCTGTCCAATGCCCCCCTGGCCAGCACCAATGGTCTGGATTTGATTGAGGGTGGCGGGTTTTTCCAGAAGGTTGGCAGCAGCACCAGCTTTGTTGATATCAAGGTGACAAAATCGACTAATACACCTTTTGTCAGTGCCGGTGCCCAGGTAACTTTTACTATCACCGTAGAAAACAAGACCCAGAATAACGCCGTCATTGACGCAGTTTTTGCAGATTCATTGCCGGGAGACTTTTCAGCAATCAGTTGGACCTGCCAGGCCTTTGGCTCCGGTACCAGTTGCCGGAACGGCAGTATTTTTGACAATGGCTTGCCAAGCGCAGCACAAAGTGAACCTGGCAACACCATTAACGATATCATGGATATCAGTATCGGCGGCCACATCACCTACATCGTCACCGCAACATTATCCAATACCGCCAGCGGCCTCATCACCAATACGGCCTCGGCAACACCGGACGCCAGCCAAACAGAAATTTCCAATGCCAACAACAGCAGCAGTGCCACCATCACAGTGCAGGCGGCAGCAAGCGGCAACAAAACGATTTACTTACATAAGACCCAGGTCATGAATCGAATTCCGTCAGACGCAAGTGGCGACAGGGTCAACATAAAAAATATTGGCGATTCCAAAACCTGGCGCACTAACCCTGACATGATCAACACGGTGACCATCAATAGCGACATCGGATTGAAGGTGGCAATGTCTGCCAAAAAGGCAGGTTCCCACACGATCGGTTTCGAGCTTAACCGGGTTACCAATAATGGAGCGGGGGCCTCAACTCCCCTCGCAACGGCGACAACAACCTACAACTTTGCGGTCAAAAATACCATCTACCTGGTCACGCCGACAGTCACCATGCAACAATCGACTCCGTTTAATTTAAACCCAAATGACGAGCTTGAGTTGATCATCACCCTGAATGCCGGGGTTGACGACATTAGAATCCACGAATCTGTTTCCAACAGTCAATCAAACATGACCCGATTCTTTTTTGCGACGCCTACTGTGATTAATGTCGACAGCATCACCTACGCGCCGCTTGCACCGGAACCGGGAGACGCAGTGACCATCACCGCGGTTGTTTCTGACCCATTTGGTCAGGCAGATATCACGGCTGCAACATTTGACTGGTACGACCCGGATAATCAGCTAATACTGGATGATCAGGTGATGTCAGAAGTCGCTGACTCAGATCCTGCGACCAAAACCTACGAGTACACCTATACCCTGCCTGACGTCGCTGCCAGTAATGGCGACTGGATTGCAATCGTCACCGCGGTTGAGGGTTTCGAAACCAGCCCTGTCACCCACACCAACGGCGCCAATGTGTCCGTTGGCACCTCACTGGCGCCGGTGTTGGTTATAGACAAGCTGGTTAATGGGCTGGTATCCGACGTTGAAGTCCCGGGAGGATTTCCACTTTACGAGATAACGGTAACCAGCCAGGGACCCGGTGCTGCCCAAAATGTCACTCTGATTGTGGATATTGGGATGTTCGTCGCTTTTGGTGTGGACAGTCAGGCCGGACAGCCATTTACTTTTACCGACACAGGCTCACCTTCCCTGCCGACAAACTTTATCGGCACCATTGAGGTTTCCGTCAACAATGGTGCCTATCAAGCAATCCCTGCCGTACCTTCCTATAATCCGGATATCACAGCCGTCAGAATACAGACAACAGCACCAATGCCCGTGGGTTCACAGTTCAAGCTGAACTATGTGGGTGAGGTACAATAGAACACCAACCAGGTGTGCATACAGCAAGCATAAGGAATACAGATCATGTTGATCAAAGGTCCAACGGGTGAGATTGAAGCACAATGGGATAGAGTAGCTGACGCAAAAGGTAACGCCATTCTTTGTCATCCTCACCCCCAATTTGGCGGTTCGATGGACGATGGAGTTGTTAACCTCGCGTCGTCAGCCCTCGGCCAACATGGCTTCAACTGTCTGAGATTTAATTTTCGCGGTGTGGGCCAGAGCACCGGTGAGTTCGACCAGGGCATGGGGGAAGTTGACGACTTGATGGCAGTTATTCTGTGGCTTGCGACTGAACTCCCGGGTCAGAAGCTCTGGTTAATGGGTTATTCTTTTGGTGCGAATATCGTCTGGCGGAGCCTGACACAGCTCAGTACAGAACAAGTAGCCGGCGTGCTGCTGGTAGCACCACCGGTTGGGCGCATGGTGTTTCCTCAACACACTACCCTGCCTTGCCAGGTCTTCGCACTTGCGGGTGATCAGGATGACTTTGTTGACCAACAATCATTTGGTGCATGGCCTGGCATCAACACGACTGTCATCGCCGGCGCTGATCACTTTTTTACCGGCACATCAGCTAACCTGACCGCTGCCGTAAAGAATATTATGGAAAATATGGCGACAGAGGGACCCGAGAGCGACTCACTCTGACGCTTCAATGGCACCAAGAATGTATTCTGGCACCAACTGTTCTCGCCACTGTATCCAGGTTCGGAAATCACCGTAATTGCCGCCGGTAAAGCCGACGACCAGTTCCAGACTGGGAATCATAATAAGCAATTGACCACCGTTACCGGTCGCTGAGTATATCGGTACCTGTTTCCCGCGGTAGGGTAGATAACCAGTCCAAATGCCATAGCCATAATCGTCGTCAGCATAAATGCTGGCATGACTCTGCAGCATCTGTTTGATCCACTGCTCGGACACAACTTGCTGGTCGTGCCAGCGCCCCTTGTCCACAATAACCTGACCAATTTTAAGAAAATCCCGGGGCCGCATAAACATTCCACCGCCACCATAGCCCCGGCCTAGTGGATCCAGGTTCATATGATAACGGTTAATAGAAAGGGGCCCGGCGAGTCCTCTGGCAAATAGCGTCTGCAGCGATAGCCCCTGCTGTTTGGAAACCAGCCCTCCCAACAAGTTGATTGCGCCGCTGCAATAGACACCACTGGTACCCGGCTCTGCAACCAGCGGAAGTGATAGCATATATTCCCACCAGTCTTGCTGGTCACTTTGGTCTTGCATGGTATTTTCGTTGCCAGGTGAGTCATCGTCGTTATCATCACAGGCGAATCCACTGGTCATCGATAGTAAATGAGAGACATTCATGCTGCGCCGATATGGGGCATGTTGATCCTGCGCCACGGGTTTGCCAAAGCTTTCATAGATAGGACTATCAAGCCCAAATCCGGCTACCGAGTCGATCGCCTGACCGGTCAGTAGTGCGGTAATGGTTTTGCTGGCAGATCTCAGATCATGAACCCGGTCTGGATGATAGCCGTAAAAATATTCTTCCAGCACCAATTTGCCATGACGCGCAACCAGTATCGAGTGAATGTAAGGTGTGATGAGACTATCAGTCTTTGTATCAAGGATTGATTGCACCAGAGATTGCAGTCCGGGTTCTGCCAGGTCGACGGACCTGCCATTATCCGTGGACCAACCGTCACCGGTATTAAGCGGCTTACGATATTCGTACCGGGTAAGTTCAGGTGCAGGATAGTAACCCGGGGCTTCATCCCGCTGCCGTCGGGTCAACTCGTAAGTGCCACCTCGACCGGGAAATGCCAGTAAAATACTGTCAGTTGCAGCATCGTAGACCCCGGTCAGCAACGTCTCGTCGTCCGGCGAATTAAAAAGTAGTGTGGTTTCGTCCAGACGGATCGAGGCCACCCGGGTGAACACGCCCTGATTTCGATCGGGATTCCGAAGCCGTACGTTGAGGGTTTCCGATTCGCCAGGCTCGATCAGAAAATAAAGGGAAAAACTCTCGGGGACGGGATGAATCTCCCCGATCCACGTGTTTGTCGCTGAAGGAGAAAGACTGACCGGGGTTGCATATCTGCTGTAAAGCACCGTGCTCGGGTGCGAGACCCAGTGACCTTCAATCCGGTTGCTGTTTCTATTTAGGCTACCTTCAAAACGACCCAGATTCCCCGGCAAACTAAAGGCCAATTTGTTCTTCTGGCCATTTATAGGATTTGTAATCTTTACGCTTTGCCCCAACACATAGGCATAAGGCGCATCCTCGTTGAGGTTGATGGTGATACTGTAGGGTTCCGTGCTGCCAAAGATTTTTTCCGCCCCCCACAAACCAGGTATTTGAGCAAAAAGGTCGTCTGCACCATAAATGCTCAATGGTAAAAGCAGCATTGCTGACAAGCAAATAGTTCGAATTTTTAAATCTATAGTCATGTCCATCCTTTGATATGCCTGGACCCAATGTTAAAAACCCTGAGTCAGAAATTTTCATTCGGGTTAAAGTCTAATCCAGGCACAGGATACAACATTCGAATCAAGGAAACTTTTCGCTAACTCCGCTCTTTATCAACAGCATATAGAAACAACACGGTAGCTCGTTAATCAGCTGGCTAGTCTTGCACGGGAGATTGAATTGGTTGTGAAACCAGCACAGATTCCAGCTTTTCAGACAAAGTCGCTATCGAGATAGGTTTGGCCAAAAAATCGTTCATCCCTGCATTGAGGCAGCGAGTCTGATCTTCAAACATCGCATTTGCCGTTAGTGCAATGATCGGAACAGCTCCAGCGTTGTTTGTTGTTTCGTCAGCACGGATGGACTCGGTCGCTTCATAGCCATCCATGACCGGCATCGAACAATCCATCAGGACCACATCAAATCGCTGCTGTGCACAAAGGTTAACCGCTTCCAGACCATTATTGGCCACCGTGACTTCACACCGGAGTTTTCGAAGCATATTTTTAGCGACCATGACATTCACACTGTTGTCTTCGACCAACAGTACCCTGGCTGATAGGCGGCTGTTATTTGCGACTGCTTGTGTTTCAACACAATTCTCTTTTTGTTCGACCATTGGTATCGTCGTCTGTGCTGGCTCGAAACAACCTTTTAGAGCACTTAACCTGACAGGCATTTGCAGAGCGGGTAGCGAGCAGAGCCCCTGCAATTCAGCGTCAGGCGGACCAGCAGATACAGCACTGAGCAAGACCACCTCAAGCCGACCAGGGGCAAGTTGTTCCAGCAATATCTTCAATGCTTTTACGGTGGCGGTATCGGCGAGCTTAGGCTCCAAAAACAACAGGGTTTTCTTCCCGGGTGTCGCCTCGATCAACCGGGGCAATCCAGATAACTGCTCGGGACCAGATTGGGCATGAAGACTTACCCCCCAAAAGCTTAATTGGTCCGAGAGCACCCGCCTCCGCAAATCATTTTCAACCCAAATGACAGCGGCATAGTCCGGATACATCGGCACTGAAACCCCTGGTTGATCAACACAAGATTTCAGCACAACAGTAATCCAAAAGCTTGAGCCCTCTCCAAATTCACTGCTGAACCCCGCTTCACCACCCATCAACTCGGCCAGTTCCCGGGTAATGGCGAGGCCAAGACCGGTACCACCAAAGCGGCGGGTAGTGGTCTCGTCTTCCTGGGAGAAGGGTTTGAACAGTTTCGACTGATTCGCTGCCGCAATGCCGATCCCGGTATCATCAACCTGAATCCTGATAGAATATTGACCCCCGGAATTTATAGGCTCACCTGTAACCTTTAATAAGATGTGACCCTGCTCGGTAAATTTGGTGGCGTTGCTCAGGAGGTTTAACGTTATCTGCCGCAATCGCCCCATATCCCCTTCAAACTGCCGGTCAAGCTGAGGGGGTAGATCAACAATAAAATCCAAACCCTTTTTTTGGATTTCGTATGCCAGCAGAACAGCTGTATCTTCCACAAAATCACGGAGGCTGAAGGCCACTGAGTCCAGCGTAAATTTGCCGGATTCAATTTTGGAAAAATCAAGAATATCATTCAGAATCATCATCAGCGACTTGCCGGAATGATTGATTGTGTTGACGTACTGCCGCTGTTCAGGATTTAGCTCATCAGTCGCTAGCAGAAGCTCTGCAATACCCAGCACACCATTCATCGGGGTTCTGATTTCGTGACTCATGGTAGCCAGGAAATTACTCTTGGCTTCACTGGCAGCTATTGCAGCTTGCTTGGCCAGCGCTTCCTCTTTTTGCGATGCGCCTAACCTTGCGGTCAACGCATTAAATTCACGTGCCATATCACCAAATTCATCGTTCCGGTCAAGGGTGATTGATTTTGACAAGTCCTGGTCGACCCGCATATCACGTACATGCCTACTTAACTGGACAACCGGGCGCACGATGACATGTTCGAGCAATAACCAGATAACCAGACTGAAGAGTAAAAATCCACTCACAACCAGGTATATGGATGTCTGGACCGTACTTTTTCCAATGTTGTGTATTCTTCTCGGTGAGGTGATTGTTCCAAGAAACGCAGGCTTTCCAGTCGTGTCCAGGTAGCGACTCACCTGCTGAATTTGTGAATCTGACTCTATCGATATTGAATTTGCATCGCCGAACATTTCCGCCACCTCAACTTCGCTCTGGTTGGAGCGGAGATGGTCCAGCCTCACGTCGAGGGACAGCTTTTCTTTTATCTCTTTGACGAAACGATCATCTAAAACCCTGCCCATAATCAAAGTTCCTGCAACAGGCCCGGTACCATCGCTCCTTACGATCGGTCGAGCTGCAAACAGCAGGGTATGATCAACACCCTTTACAAAACCCAGAGTTGAACTGGTAATTTCACGGAGATTGTACAGGTTGGGATAATCTGAAATTGGAGCAGGCAATACAGCTTCAAATTTTCGTATCGGTGTATTGAGACCATCAAATATGCCACCCCAGATTGGCTCATTGAACGTACTAAAGTAGTAAATGAAATCAACCTGCAGAGAATAGGGTGTATCTTCGGTCAAGTTAGTTTCTGTGTAGCTCGCAAACTGATGTTGAACAAAGAGGTAGGAATCGGTCCACAGCGACCAGTCGAGTACAATGCCATCTATTCGATTGAGTTCACTTTGGATCAGCTGATCGACGCGCTCGGCATCTTGTTTCGCAAACTCTCTCTCGAGGGCCGAAAATGTTGGCAGCATGCCGTAGCTCAAAACACTACTGGAGAAGATGACATACAGCAATGCAAATGAAGCGACCAGGGCGATAACCCGATATTTGATCTTCAAAAATAAGAACTCAAGTAAGTACCCTTTAAGCTTAGTTCAGGTCATAAAATAGACAATAAATCGCTTTAATGCTTCTACCAGGCCCACATGGTGAGTTCGTCACAATTTCAATACAAATTAACTCCCTGTATCACTTCATTCCATGCTACGGTTTCACCCCAAGTATTAGCATTTGACCTGAGTTAGCGAATTGTCGAGCAAATTAGATCAAGAACTGGTGACCACGCTCCTTGAGCTTTCAGAAGGTCTTGCTTCCGAACACGCTTATATCGAAAGCATGAATGCGCTCTGTGATCGAGCGCGAACCTTGATGGACAGTGATCGCTGCAGTATTTTTCTGCTTTCCGGTGGAGCCTGCTGGGGCAGCTTTAACTCGGGTAATCCCCCTGAAATCGCAAAGATATTTAACCGCCATAAAGTACCTGTAACAGATCCAATGGTGCAGGAAGCATTTGAGTTCAAAAAACCGGTGCTGATCAACAACGCGGGAACAGACTCGCGAATGCACAGCGCCACCGCAAAAACGGCTAATATCAACGCAATCATTCTTGCACCGCTACTGGATGAAACCACGTCAATCGGTTTTATCACCGCTGAATATAATCAACGTCAAGGGACTTTCTCTGAACTCGACGCTACCCTGCTCACGGGGGTTGCCAGACTGGCAACCACTATTGTGAAAAGCGAAGCCATGGCATCAGAGCGGGATTTACTCGGCAATCGTGTAGCCGAACTTCAGCGTTTTGAGCCACTCGGTCGATTGGCAGGTGGACTTGCCCATGACTTCAACAATTTACTAACAATTGTACTGGGGTATTGCGACCTTATTGAAATGGAGGCCTCCCCGGAGAACAAAAGGGACTATATCGAGACCATTAGAAATACAACGCTCAGGGCAAGTAATCTTGCTCACCAGCTTTTGACCTTCTCCAAAGGCGGGACTCGTACTCCAGAACCTTTGAATCTGGGTAAAACCATTTCTGAACTAACCCCCCTGTTAACCGATCTATTGCCAGACTCGGTTCAACTGACTGTCGTGTTGCCACCAAAACCAGCCTGGGTGTTCGCAGACTCCGGGGAAATGACCCAATTACTAATGAATCTGGTGCTGAATGCCAGGGATGCCATAATTGGCCCGGGGAAGATTGAAATCAGCCTGGTAACCGAACTGAACCGGATAAACCTTCAGATTTCTGACTCCGGTGTCGGCATAGACGAATCATTACTTGATCGAATTTTTGACCCATTCTTTTCAACAAAAGATGCAAGGGGACTTGGTCTCGGCCTGGCTAACGTCAAGTCTATATTGGAAAGCAGCCATGGGACGATTACCGTCAGCAGCGCTGAATCCGGTTCTGGCAGTATTTTCACCATCATGTTGCCTGAGCATGAACCCGGTATCGAGGTTTCAACCAGACCCGGGAAAGGTGACCCAACCAGTCAGTTGGACCAGCCACTAACATTACTGATCGTCGACGACCAGATAGACGTTCTGCGAGTTCAGGCAAACTGGTTAAAACGGGAAGGCCACAATGTATTCAGTACACCCGATCCACTGGTTGCTAAAGCCTGGATGGAAGAATTTGGCCAGGAAATTGATCTGCTAATAACCGATATGTTAATGCCAAACCTGGGTGGCGCAGAGCTAATAGATATTGCCGTTAGATGCCACATTTCAAATGCCCTTGTGATATCCGGGTTTCAAGGGTCTGAAAGCATCGACTTGACCCGAACCGATATCAATCTTGCATACTTGCAGAAGCCGTTTCGACCATCTCAGCTAGGTGCTGCAATTTCGACGACACTGAAGAAGACTCGCTCGTCCTGAGAAGCCGCCGACCACAGTGGTTCGTTAAACTACTTGCCAAACTTCAGACTGCACTGACAAAAGTTAAACAGCTATCGGGGCTATTACCGATTTGTGCCAACTGCAAAGACATATGCGATGAAGCGGCAATTGGCATAAAATAGAAGCCTACCAGGCCAGATGTCAGCCATTTTTCCGCACCAGCCCAACCTCACACCCGTTGTTAACGCTGGCAACTAGCGCTATTTGCACCTTCTGCGGTTCCCTCCCAGTCCGGATCAGCAATGCCGCGCCATCCATCCTTTGTCAGCTCAATAGCCTGGACGCGCCCAAAGGCACCAATTCGAGGATTTTCTTCAACCGCAAAATCCGCCGCATTCCAGCCCTCCAGATCGGTGCGGCGCCAACCGGTATCGGGACTGGTTTCTGCATGAAACTTTAATGGTTGGGCACGTCGTTGCCCTTCCTCATCAGGTAAAGTCTGTGGATGCACCCGTGGCGCCGCGACCGATTCTTCAAGCGTCATGCCCTGGTCAACATAACGCGAGATGGTCTGCACGATCGCCGACAATATTCGTAAACCGCCTGCAGCACCGAGCACTAGCACGGGTTCACCATTTCGAGTCAGCACAGTTGGCGCGATAGTGGTTCGCGGGCGCGAACCAGGCTGTTGTGCTGAGCCCGAGAGGTAGGTGCCCATGGTGGAGGCGTAAACAAACCCCAGCTCAGGCGTAATCACCTTGGATCCAAAAACAGGTCCTATCGTCTGGGTAATGGATACCACCGTACCGCTGCAGTCAGCTGTAACAAAATGTGAAGTGTGGTGGGATTGTGAACCCCAGCTATCACCGCTCCAGTCGGTGCCAGCAATGGCCAGGTCTCGCAGTCGCTGCTTGGCCTGGTCAGCAGCGGTCGTGGTCGGCGGATTGTTTTTAGCAGGTACAATAATGGTTGCGGCCTGCTCACCAGCCCAGACCTTACTTTGTACCCGGGTCAGATCACTCTCCTCATAATCATAACTCATAGTTTGAATGGCGATTGCCAGCGCCTGATTGACTACAGCTCCCCATTGTAGATCTGTCATCGAAGCCATATCCAGCTGTTCGAGGATATTCAACGCCTTTACGACAAGTCCGCCACCCGCTGGTGCGGCAATAGAATGCACTTCAAAATCCCGGTAGCGTGTACTCACATATCGACCATCGATAGCCCTGTAACTCCCAAGGTCTGAAGCAGTCACATAACCACCATTGGCAGCCATATCGCGGGCAATCACAGCTGCGATGTCACCACGATAGAAGTCCTGAAGGCCCGCATCACTGAGGCGTTGGAGAGTTGCAGCAAGTTGCGGTTGACGCAGGGTTTCGCCGGTCTGGTAAGTTGTTCCGTCAGGTTTCAGCAATGTTGCTCGAAAACCCGCGTTAGCCTGCATTTCTGCAAGCTTACCCAGATGCCGTGCCGCCTCGCCCGGCAACACAATAAAGCCGTTTTTAGCGAGACTGATGGCTGGCTTCATCAATTGTGCCAGGGGCATGGAACCGTGTTCTTTATGCAGCCTGGCGAGGGCAGCAACAACCCCGGGAGTTGCAATAGTGCCATAGCCATTGCCTGGCGGCTTTTCCGGGCGACTGTAGGATGCCGGGATTTGAGTCATACCGTTATAAAGACTGTATTCACCCGTCGGCGTACGCAATAGGATCTGGTTACGCCCACCAATACCATTCATGGTTGGCTCCACTACTGCCAGCACAAACGCCGCCGCTATCGCAGAGTCAGCAGCGTTACCACCCGCATCGAGAATCTCACGGGCGACTCGGGTGGCTTCAGGCTGTGCTGTCGCTGCCATACCTTGTTTGGAAAAGGCCACTTGTTGTGGTGGCGATAGTGATGCAGGTGCAATTGGAGCTGTAGTTACCGGCGTCGGTGACTGGCAACCCGTTAGCATCAAACATAAAATTACCCCGATGGCGCAACTCAGACCTGGCGTTCGCTGATAGAGAACGTAGTTCCGGAACCCATGAAAATTTGCTTGCGCTTTAATTTGTCCCAAACCGCTCATTAGAATTGCTCCCGCTATGTGTTAAAAAATACTGCAGTCGATGATATGCGAAAATTTGCACAGATAGTGAACGCTGATGCATAAATCTGCCTGTGCTAATCAGGACTCTGAGTACCGGCTTACTTCAATACCCGTCTTCAAGTATCGGACGCCAGATACATTATCATTAAATCAAAACTAACATAACAAACAGGCTGTTCGCACAAGATGTCTTGACCGGGACCGGTAATCCAGATCTAAAGGCTGATACACTTACACTTAGACTTAGAAGACTTAGAAGACTTAGAATTCGAGATAATTGTCAGCAGGTTCCCGATCCACAAGCTTGACAAAAGGATCAAGCACCGCATATTTTGGATTTTCAGCAACTGTAAAATTCAGAGTGTTTAGCCCGGACTTTATCCTGAAACGATCCAAATGATAAATATCAGAGCTGGAAACTAACTGTTCTGGATCCAGAACTGAAAGCCCAACCTCGATAAATTCGTCCATCGCTAATTTTGTTTCTTCACCATAACCATCGGCAATGAATCGCTCTGCTTCGATGACCAAGGTCACTTCAAATTCGTCGGTGCCGACCTCTATTGAATCGACACTCAATACCTTAATATCATAAAGTGTGATTTGCTCAAAAATACTTTTTAGAAAAGCTTTTTCTGATTCCGTAGCACCTTCATCAAGCCGAGCCTTTAAGTCAAGCGTTGTGGGGTATGGTGTCTCCTTGAACTTAAATTCCTCCACGTAATCTTTTAATACAGCATTAAGACGAGCCTCGCCGATAACTTCACGAATGGAGTTCATGACAACAACCCCCTTTCGATAATGAATATAGGCCTGATTTTCAACTTTCATCCAGGGCATCTCGGCAACGAGTTCTTCGGTACGTTCACGAAGATAGCGGTCCAATTCAAAACTCAGAATCTTTCGAGAGTGGAGTTTCCCGTATTTGTTTTCACTCACGCGCAGGGCACTGTAATGCGCCAGTGATTCAGATAACAAGGTATTACCCTGAACGTTTGCACCATCAACTTGCCCTCCCCACCATTGATGAGCCATTTCATGGGCCGTGACAAAATAGACAGGGTCAACCGCGCCGGTATCTCTCAAGTCACTAAAGAATCCAATCCGCTCGGAAAACGGAATGGTATTGGCGAAACTCTGGGCAAAACTTCGATACCCCGGGAACTCTATTATTCGAGCCTGACGATGTTGGTAAGGCCCGTAACTCTCACTATAATAGTCGAGTGACGCCTTGATAGATTCAACCATTCGCTGCATATTTATTCCGTGGGAAGCATGATGAAACACCTCTATTTTCACACCCTTATACTCTTCTTTCGCCACCTCAAATTCCGCGGATAAAAAGGCATAATAGTTCGCGATCGGTGCATCCATTTTGTAATGAAAGTAGGCGCGTGAATCCTCAACCCATTGTTCCTGCAGATAGCCAGGCGCAATCGCAATTTGATCTTTGGTGGTGGAAATTGTTGTTTCAAAATCGATAAAACCCACCCCTTCCCCAAAAATACTCTGATTATAGTATCTCGAGTCTTCAAGCTTATGTGCACGCATGGGTGGCGGTAACCCTCGCTTCCGTCGCTCATTACGGTCCGCCAGCAAATTCCCTGGCTGATAACCAAAGACAGGGAATAGTTCAGCATTGTTAATGAAGGTGCCATTCCTGACCACGTTGACGTCAGCATCGCTATCGACAAACCCATGGTTTTCTCGCCGGACTTCAATAGTACCCTTACGACTTTCCCCCGGGGCCATGGGTTCAGTGAACACAAACCAGTATGACCTGAGGGGACCAGCACTCCGGGTCACCGGGTCGAGAGTATCCATCACCTGTGAACCTGCTTTGCTGGTAATACTGACCCGGCTTACTCGACTGTGTTCCGGCATACCGACCAGGAATTTCTCAATCACTTTTGTCGATCGGTTAACCAACAAAATTTCAGCGACAGCAACAATCGAGCGCGTTTCAGGATATATATCAACGGTCGCTTTGATTTGGGTGATTGAGGGCAGCGGGTTATCTGCATAACTGGCATAGCTTTTCTCATAATTAGCCTGGTCGTCGTAGCGCGCTGACGGGGAAGTATAATTATTCAGCACCATGGTGTTGTAATAAATGTTACCTCCAGAAAGTACAAATATAGATAAAGACCCGAGTAATGCTCGCCTTCCCCAAATACCTATCTGGTAACGAAGCATAGAGATACGCTGTCTCAATCGCTGTTGTGGCCCCCTCTGCCACAAACCATAACCTGTAATGGCCATAGCGACAGTCAACCCTGTCCAATACAACATGTACCAGAACTGCGTCGTCAAAAACCAGCCAAAACCATTCATATCGGAGTAGATCAGTTGCGGCGCCCGGGCAAAACGGAACATGTTGTGTCCAAGTCCCAATGGCTCCATGGCAAAGCTCGACAAAATAAACAGCACAAACAACGACATACCCATATATTTGTTGCTGCTTAAAACCTGCAGCAGAAAGGCCAAGACTGTTAACAAACACCAGGGCAGTACAGAGAAGTAAAACAGGCTCACCAAATACTGTCTTAAGTCAATGTCCGCAAAACCACTTGCTAACTGGAAGCCAATCGTCAGGACCATGCCATAACAAACCAACAGGATCACCACTGCCCAAACAGCAAACAGCTTCGACAACCAAAAATGAAGGTTGTGAACGGGCAAACTATCGATGACGTCCCCCATGCCCGCTTCCCGTTCACGCCAGACAACTTCGGCACTGTAAAAGGCGATGATAATCATCACAACGATATTGAGCGCACTCTGAATGACACGTACCATCGACTGGGTCAAAGGCCAGATGGCTGTTCCAAACATCCCTTCCGGTATCGTTAACATGACAATCATCAGCGTTGTTGCCATGATTAACAGAATCAAAAATGAAGGCGTGAAAATGACCTGCTGTATTTCAAAACGAGTTCTGGCAAGCAACTGCTGCCAGCCGACCCTGACTTGACCTTTGTAGCTAATAACACTCTCAAGGGGTAATCGTTCAATCGCTTTTTCGTCAGGACCAGACTTCCCTTTTTGACGTTTCACCCGGGCAAGCGCAGGAACACGATTAAGGTTTCCGAAAAGCCCTATGACAACAACCCCAATCCCGAGCCATAGCAGACGGTTCTGGAGCAGGACACCATCCAGTACAATGAGACTCGTATTCTTTTCAAACATACTCCAGTAACGCCCCATTTCCGTTATGGTTCGTACCCCAAAAGGATCCATCAGGGCTGCGATGAATCGATAGCCTGGCGCCACAAACAAAGACTCACTCAGGTCATAGGCAATAAATAGCCCAATCGCAAACAGGTTAACCGCCATCATCGATCGAAATTTTAGTGCGAGTGCGTAGGCGCAACAGGACAGGGCAAACAGGGTGGGTATCGCCAGATATGTGTAGGGCAACAAATAGCTGCTCACCTTATTCTCGCCGAAAAGATCAGGATTGATCCACGTCATCAGGGCTCCCAGGAAAAAACCGAAAGGCACCATGCAAAAGACAGCTAACACAACAAAATAGGCGCCCAGAAACCTGCCTAATTGATAAGCTGCCGGCTGAAGGGGTTTACAATAAATCAATTCCTCCATCTTTGTGCTGGCATTTCGAATCGCAGTATTTGCGACAAAATTGATGACCAGAAAAAGTGCAAATGCGCCAAAAAATGCCGTCATCATCGCAACTGAATATGCCCCATTCTTGTGGGCATTATTCCCCGCGAGATTGATGCGATTAACAGACATCATCAGGAAAGGCAAAATCAAAAATACCGCGGCGGTAATATAAAAGGAAGGTTGTCGTATAAAGTATCGGACTTCAAAGCGGATCATTTGGAAAAACATTTTATCGCTCCTATGCGGCAGAGCGATGGTTGTACAGTGTTGAGAAATAGACATCCTCAAGATCAACAAGGGTAGATTGAAATCCCTCCGGCGCCGATTCCGATAACACATGCACCATTGTTTTCCCGGCCATTAACCGCGTGGAAATCACCGCTAACTCATTCTGTAGTTCCAAAAGCTCATCTGCAGCGACAGTTTTCTGCCAGATATTATTATTTAGACTGGTGATGAGGCTGATTGGGTTTCCTTCCAGCAGGATTTTGCCCGAAGCCAGAATTGCCATTTTCGGGCACAGTTCGCTGACATCGTCCACGATGTGGGTCGAGAGAATAATGACTTTATTCTCTCCCAGTTCAATCAGCAGGTTATGAAATCGGTTCCGCTCCTCCGGATCGAGACCCGCGGTGGGTTCATCAACAATCAACAAGTCAGGATCGCCAATCAGTGCCTGTGCAATGCCGAATCGTTGTTTCATACCTCCGGAAAACCCACTGACCGCAAGCTTTCTGTGTTGGTAAAGATTAGTCCGGGCCAAAAGCCCATTGACCACCTCCCTGCGTTCTCCCCTATTTACGATCCCTTTCAATATCGCCAGATGATCCAACAGGTCGATCGCCGAGATCCTGGGATAGACACCAAAGCTCTGCGGGAGGTAACCCAGGCGGGAACGAAGTTCATTTGGCTGGTTTAGTACATCAAGCTGGTCAAACACAATGCTTCCAGCATCTGCAGACTGCAGGGTGGCGATGGTCCGCATAAGTGAGGACTTGCCTGCGCCATTCGGACCCAATAGCCCAAACAAACCCTTTGGGATGTTCAGGGTCACATCGTCCAGTGCCTTGACCCCATTTTCGTAGGTTTTTTCCAGATTACTAATTGATAACATAAATCGCCACACTAACCGTTGCATTGTAACCGTTGAAACTTACACGGAACCTGGCGGACCGAATATCACAATCTTGCGATTTTGTGCGTTCTTGAGGATTTGCTCTAATTCTGCCCGGACTGGTTAATCTGCTAGACTCGTCAACCAAAGTGAAACCATAATCATCAGATGAAAGCGCAAAATCTCACCACTTCCGCATTTCACACAGACAACCTGCAAAGCAATGTACGAGAAATTGGTCACATCAAACTTTTACCTGATTTTGACGTTGCCCGCTGGAAGGTTGATCGAAATAGCGTCATCTATCAAAAAGCAGATAGCCATACCTTAAGCTTTTACCTCAGTGGCGGTGAGACGACTTACCGGGCCGACAAACAATCACTAAAAGGCGCTCCGGGGAAATTCTGCCTGATGCCCCAGGGCCATGAATCCCGGTGGCACATAAATGGTGAGATTGAATTTGTACATTTGTATTTTACCGATCGTATGCTCAAACAGTACGCTGCCAGCAACCTGGCGGTCGACGTCAGATTTATTGAGTTGCGCGATTTAATCTATCAGGACGATGTTCAGTTGCTTAACTTGTGTAAACGACATTTTTTAATCGCCCATGAATCACTGATGAACTCTCCACTACTGGCAGAAGAAACCTTACACGAAGTGATGCATCATCTTCTCCATCATTATAATGGCGCCCACATCAAGCAACAGAACGTCAAGGGAGGCTTGTCGAGCCGGCATTTTCAGATGGTCAAAACACGGATTCATGATCAACCAGGTGACAAACACACAATAGAACAGTTAGCACAGGAAGTTAACCTGAGCCCTTTCCATTTTGCACGGATGTTTAAGGAGAGCTTTGGTGAGGCACCCTCAACTTATATTACCCGGCAAAGAATCAACGCGGTTAAAAAGCAACTGGGCACTCAACTATCACTGGCGGAAATCAGTCTGCTAACAGGCTTTAGCCATCAGAGCCATATGACAAAAAATTTTCGCGCATTAACCGGTATGACACCCGCGAATTATCGACAGTTACTTTGAATCCATCTGAGCATGAATTTGGTCGCCCATTAATGCGGCTCAAAATAGAGCAGGGTTGAATCATCGAGTGGATAAAACACCGGCTTTACCTTCATACCGATCTTTAAATTTTCAGGCTCCACATTGACCATTACCGTGTTTAATCTGACTCCCTCAATCAACTCAACAACAGCAATGAGTTGCGGTGTTTCATTGGCAAATTGCGGCGCAGTCGCCTGGGGGGCCACGGTAAAGCTGTACAAGCTACCCTCACCCGATACTTGTTTCCAGACAAGATGTGATGACAAACAATGGGGACAATGACTTCGTGGGTAGTAGACCCACTTGTCACAGTCATCACACTGCTGCAACAATACTTGTCCATTTGCCAATCCAGTCCAGAAAGGCTCACTGGTCGGCGTCGGTTCTGGTTGCGGTCGCTGGTATTCCATTACGCGCCCTCCAGGATAATCACCGACTGCTCGCTCATGATGCCGCCGGTGCCGGTGATCAATGCCGTATTACAATCCGGCACTTGCCGACCTTCGGCACGCCCCATAATTTGTCTGACACCTTCAACAGGTTGCGACATACCACCGGCCATACCAGCTGCCTGCCCCGCACCCAGTTGCCCGCCATGAGTGTTGACCGGGAAGCTGCCATCAAAGGTGAGGCTGTTCTCATTGACAAATTTTAGTCCTTCACCCTTACCGCAGAAGCCCGCATCTTCCATGGTTAACAATACCGTAATGGTGTAACAGTCATAGGCTTGCAGTACATCAATATCACCGGGTTTTTTGCCGGACATCTCATAAGCACTGGTTGCCGCAGGTCCCACCGGCGATACCGTCATATCGTCTGCATAGGTAACCGAGCGGGTAGTTAAACGTTCACCGCACCCGGTGACATACACCGGGCGATTTTTGGATTTCCTCGCAAGCCGCTCACTGACAACAATACAGGCACTACCGCCGGCGCAGGGCATAACAATTTCAAGTACGTGTAATGGCGCTGCCACCATTTTACTATTCAGCACGTCATCAATGGTGATGGGTTGCCCGTAGAATACCGCCTTGGGGTTTCCCTGGGCATTGGTTCGCTGGTCAGCCGCAATTTTTGCGAGGGCACGCTCGTCATAACCGTAAGTCGCGGCATATCGCTGGGCAATCAAGGCGTAACCGACATTCTGGGCAACATTACCGTAGGGCACATCAAACTCAGCCTGTGGTGAACCCCAATTTGCACTGACGGAGCCATAAAACCGATTTGGGTCTCGTTTTCCCTGATTCGGATTAGAGGGTATAGGTATGCCGGGAGCAGCGCACACCACAGCTTCACAAATGCCCAGCTCAATGGCTGCAGCGGCACGCCAGATCATACTGACCGAAGATGCACCGCCAAGGTCCACCATTTCTGCAAAGTTAACTTGAAGGCCCAGGTACTCTGCAATTGTTGCCGGGGCAAAAAGGGTGGACTCAGGAATCGAGGCACAACAGATCCCATCGATGTCATCTTTAACTAATCCCGCATCGGCCAGCGCCATTTGGGTAAGCTCTGCCCACTGTTCAATATAGAATTTTCGTTTGCCGGTGTATTTTCGTTCATTTTTGTAATCCGCGACTCCAACCACTGCCGCTTTGCCTTGTAAACCCAACTGATTTATCTCCTCGATGAACTTGTAAGCCTGGCAGGGTACTATCGCAAATGCCGGGATTGTTGACGAGTATTAATAATTCACAGACAAAATTGGCTGCAGCTTTTACAACTCTGATAAGTTAGAGTTTGCGCCAACAACGCAATAAACCAAACAAGGAATCAACCCATGGCCGAAGCAATCATGGCTTACCCGGATCTGCGACATCCGTTCGAGCCAAAATCGTTAAACAGCGACTGCAGTGCCACTGTACTGTACGCAGGCAAAACCTTCGAACTGACAAAGGCATTGACGGAGAACGGTCTTTGGGTCACGCCGGCAGATCTGACTCGTATCAATGGCTTTGAACTGAAGCCTGAAGGCGCTTGCTTTGAAGCACTTTGTATTCCAATCAAGGAAGGTTCCGGTTTACTAAAGAATGAAGCCGGCCAGCAATGGTTCAATTTGTCGACCTTTGCCACGCTGCTGGAACAGGCTTATATTGCCGATATCGAGAACGGGATTTACAGCTTTGGCGAAATACCTGACAAACGACAGGGCATGATGAATGATGGCATGGCCCCTGAATTTGAAGTCATCGATCGCCAGGGAGAAGTCGTTAGAATGTCAGACTACAAGGGCAAAAAGGCTCTCATTATCACCTGGTCTTCCTGGTGAGGATGCCAACTTGACGTGCCCGTGTGGCAACGTATTTATGAAGAACTAAACGATCCGGACTTTGTCATCATCTCAGCGGCGCAGGATACCGGTGGCGAAGCCGTTGTCGGGCCAATTTTCGACGCGGCAAATACAACCTATACTCAAATTGTCGATGTTGATCACACCATCAGCACGGTATTTAATTTTCTGAATGTGCCCTCTGCCGCCTGGGTTGACGAGACCGGCAGGATAGTTCGGATTGATGAAGGTACCTACGCCAAGATTCACCCGTTTGGAGGCAACGATGTTTATGCACCCGCATTGATTGACTGGGTGAAAAACGGTGCTGAAAGCGAGTACGTACAATCAACGGCAACGGTGACTAAAAATATCCGGGAACCTTCATTCGAGGAACGGCAAGCGGAAGCTGCCTTTCGGCTCGGAAATTTCTTCAGGGAGAATGGTCACGCCGAGAAAGCGGAGCACTATTGGGAACAGGCACGAACCCTGAACCCCGACAGCGTTAACTATATTCGTCAAAACCTGACACTTTCCGAGGAAGGTTCGGCGGGGGAAACATTCCGCGGCATGATGGCGAGTTATATCGAAGAAGGTAAACATTACTATCGCCCATTAGACCTGGACGAGAAATAGACTCAGCCATTAGTGTTGAGAGATTTAGCCGGTTAGTCGCTATCGTGGATGATTTGGGCCTGGCACAACCACTTAGCGACTATCTTCGGGACACCCTATGACCCTCTATCACCAGTCACTTGCACTGCTGGTTACCTTTATCTGGGGTACTAATTTTGTCCTCATCAGGCATGCCCTGGATGAAATGGAGCCATTCACCCTGGCGACATTGCGCTTTGTGTTTGTCGCATTTCCCCTCATTTTTTTCTTACCAAAACCAAAAGTGCCCTGGCGATATATTATCGCCTACGGCTTGCTCATCGGCGTTGGCCAGTTTGGCTTACTGTTCTGGGCCATGCGCGCGGACATATCACCCGGACTGGCATCACTTATCATCCAGCTACAAGTCTTCTTCACCGTAGGCCTCACCGTTATCAGCCTCAAGGAGTCTGTTAGCGGGCGACAGATCATCGCCATGACAATCAGTTTCCTCGGTCTGGTACTTATTTTCCTCAATACCAATGAAACCACCACATTGATAGGTGTGACGGTTGTACTGGTCGCGGCAATGAGCTGGGCAAGCGGCAACCTCATTATTAAACAAATAGGTAAAGTCGACTCATTTGCGTTTCTTGCCTGGTCATCCCTGTTTGCCGTTCCACCACTCGCTGTGATTGCAATTTATACCCATGGCATTGGTGACGTTATTTTGAGCATGACCCATGCTTCCTGGTACGCATGGGCAACCGTACTCTGGCAGAGTGTCGGCAATATGCTGATTGGATATGGACTGTGGAATATACTGTTGCATCGCTACTCCGCAGCCAGTGTTTCCCCCTGGGCGCTGATGGTACCGGTATTTGGTATGAGTGCCTCCTGGTTAATACTGGCCGAGCCCATGCCCTGGTGGAAACTGGTGGCAATGGGGTTGATCATTTCAGGACTGGCGTTGAATATCGCAGGCGATCTAAGAAAATTTGCCATGAGCGGCTCAAAATAAGACAACAACACGGACGATTAATATGAGCGAGCCAATTAAAACCCCCGCTTGGATTTCAGAGTTTGAACAACGCGGGGTGGCAATTATACCGGGCGTGCTGGACGACGCTCTGATTCAACCGGTCATCGATGAGATCTCGGCCTGGGTAGATCAACGCGCGCAAGTGCTCTTTAAGCGGGGCGAAATCACAGACCTTCACCTCGAAGCACCCTTCCAAACCCGCTATGGATTGCTCTATAAACAATCAGCAAAAATGCAGAATGGGCTGGACCTGATGTACTCACGGGGTTCGGCTATGTTCAATTTCCTGCATAACAAAGCACTGCTGGATGTTATGCAATCTCTGGTAGGACCGGATATCAGCTGCAACCCAATCCAGCATTTGCGTGCTAAACCACCGATAGATTTCGAAACGCACAAAGGACCAGGATTTCACAATGTTTCCTGGCACCAGGACGTCGGTGTGATGATGGCTGAAGCTGAAGCTTCCAATATTGTCACCTGCTGGATTCCGCTGGTTGACGCTACCGGAGAAAACGGTTGCATGCAGGCAATGCCTGGCCTTGAACCCAAAAAATACATCAGACATATCGCCGGGGTAGACACAACTATCGACCCGGCGCTATTGCCAGAAATTGAACCCGTCAGCCTGCCCTGCAAAAAGGGCGACCTGGTGTTGCTGAATCGTTTTACGCCGCACTGTTCTACGCCCAATCAAACAACTGACTGCCGATGGTCGCTGGACTGCCGCTTTCAAACCACGGGGCATCATACCGGCCGGACCGCACACCCCGCATTCTCTGTCCGTGGTGCGCCCTCCGATCAGTTTCCAGCGATGGATTACCAGGACTGGTGTGACGCCTGGATTAACGCCTTTGAGAATCCACGGGGAGAAGCCGGGCATAGATTTGAGTAAAGATCATTGACCCACAATATATCTACCACTAGCTCCAGGCCAATGGACTCTACGCCAGTTGGTTACGCCGCCGGTGGCCGGTCAGCAATCCTGCAAACAGCCCCGTCAGCATTAGTAGAAAAGTAGCAGGGCCCGGAACCGGTAAAGTCTCAACCTCGCCACCTGTCAACTCAATATCATACAGTCGAATCAGCGATACAGAACCATCTGCAAATTCACCTTGTCCTCCGCCTGCTACATTGTCGACGAAGAAGTGAATCAGTCGATCAGGATTTGCGCCAGTGTAGGAACTGAAGTTCATCGAAGGTGATACAAGGTCAAACTGGAAAATTCCATCCAGATAGCCCACTACAGTTGAACCATTGTTCGTCAGGGTGACTCTGTGCCATTCGTCTTGAGTGACATTATCTGGTCCAAGACTGGAAGGGTAAACCTGCAGGGGCCCTGTCGGGCTGACATAAAAACCATTGTCGCTTTGGCGGTTTGATACACCAAATATACTTTCCCAGGAGCTACTGTTGTTATCAAATCGAAAAGTAATATCTACCGAGTAGCTGTCATCTCCATCAAGCAACCCGCCCGTATCCAGGACAAGACCCGCTTGCTGGGCAACAGGGGACTTATTGCCGTCAAAGCGGTAAACCGTCTGGTTTGTGCCAAAAACATTCTCGGTTCGGAAGTGATTCAATCCCAGCGGATCAATGGCAGAAAGTGAGGCAACACCTGCCTCCTCCGCATTCAAATTTCCGTTAAACAAGTAGGTTGCAACCGGGATTGGACCCGCTATTGCTGTGGTGCTGGCTAACAGCAAAGCTGCGGAGCAAAGCGTGGCTCGAAGCATACGAGTTGATGTGTTCTTAATCATGGGCAATCCCGTTCCAGATCGTTAATATTTGTTTGGTCATCCAATATTAACGCAAACTTCGAACCAACATCTCTATACCATTGAATATAAACAATATTTTTGACTTTACATCAATCGAAACCTGCCCGGGTGTAAAGTATTCCGACACTAATACTGGAGATTACCTTACCCATGATTCCACCAGGCAGTATCCGAAAAGGTCCGCAAATCCAGCTCGAAGGTCCACGCCGAACGGTGCTGGGTGGCCAGATGGTAATAGGTATCAGCAACTTTCCCGGGCAATAACAAACCATCCAGTTCACCACCCCTTGTCTCTCGCAATTTCTGAAAGCCTGCCTCTCCCAGCATTTTGCCCAGGGTGTCAGGGGCGTCAACGGCACCATCAACAACGATGTGTGCAACATGTATACCTTGTGACGCAAATTCCGCATTCAGGGTTTGGCAGAGCATACGTCGCCCTCCCATGGCTGCAGCGTGGGAATGCTGCCCCGAATTTCCTCGCATTGCGGAGGTAGCTGAAGTTACCAGAATAGTGCCGGTACCCCGTGATGCCATCAGGGGACACACGACAGAGGCGACCCGGAACAGCGCAAAAGTTGCCATGCGCCAGCCAAGCTCGAACATTTTATAGGTTGTTGCGGCTAACGGTCGATTGCCAATCTGCGCACCCAGGTTAAATACCACCACTTCAATTGGGCCGATATTGGCTTCAACCTCCGCTATCGTATCTTCTATTGTGCCCGCTTCGGTGGCATTAAAGATAAATCCGGTAGCTGTGCCACCGGCGCTTTCGATTTCCGCGACCATGGAATCCAGCCCGGCCTGATCGCTCCGCCGGCAAAGTACCGCGTGATAACCCTCAGCGGCGAAGCGTTTTCCCGTGGTGCCGCCAATACCCGCACCGGCGCCCATA
>Ga0206123_10000348_pt1 | contig 46061 bp, 45 predicted proteins | sample Helgoland_Spring_2_FD_160086 | JGI IMG/M metagenome (GOLD analysis project Ga0206123, IMG submission 160086) | Pelagic subsurface seawater microbial communities from Kabeltonne, Helgoland, North Sea - Helgoland_Spring_Bloom_20160316_1 | ecosystem: Environmental > Aquatic > Marine > Epipelagic ...
TGCACGATGCGCCAGTGGGCGGCGTCATCACCGGCACAATGGTGCACACCGTCGATGACCGCGCGTTCGGGCGCTTGGGGCGTGGACGCAATCTTGTGTACCGTCAACGCCCCATCGACACGCGTGATGATGTCGGTGAAGGTGCCACCGGTATCGACACCGAGTTCTTCGCGCTCTGCGCGGGTCGCGGTGGCGGATGGCGTCAAACCTTGGTTCTTCTTTACGATCATGGGCTTAGGAGGGTGGCTACAAAACTACTGCGCTTGGCATTTCGGACCCGTACGGTGCTCGAAATGCTCACGTATTGCATATACGCTGCGCTTTCTGCGCTCCGCCGTCTCCAAACTGCCGGCGCTCGCTACGTTTTGTAAACACCCTCTTATCGGCGGATGATGTGGGGTCAGGGTCGGCGACACCGCCGCCCCGAAAACTCTTCGAGACGATCATGGAAAGCGATTTCAAGCTCCTGGCGCAAGGCCTTCGGCGCGATTACGCGGGCAAGACCGCCGTGGACGGCGTCGATCTTCAGCTTGCCGCGGGCGAAGTTCTGGGCCTGCTGGGCCCCAACGGCGCCGGCAAGACCACCACCCTGCGCATGCTCGCCGGCACGCTCGCCCCCGGCGCCGGCCGGATTCAACTGGCCGGCCACGATATCGCCCGCGCGCCGCAGCGCGCCAAACGTCATCTGGGTTATCTGCCGGAACGCCCGCCGATTTATGCGGAACTCACGGTCGATGAATACCTGGGATTCTGCGCGCGGCTGCACGGCGTGGCCCGCGGGCAGCGCCGGGCCGCAATCGCCTCGGCGAGACGCGACTGCGGCCTCGAGGATACCGGCCGGCGATTGATCGGCAATCTGTCGAAGGGCTATCAACAACGCGTGGGCATCGCCCAGGCGATCGTGCATCGGCCGCAGATTCTTATTCTGGACGAACCGACCGCCGGACTGGACCCCAACCAGCTGCGCGGCATCCGCGCGCTGATCGCACGTCTGGCACAACACCACAGCGTCATCATTTCCAGCCATATGCTCTCGGAAATACAGGCCGTCGCCTCGCGCGTGGTCATTATCCACAAGGGCCGGGTGGTATTCGATCAATCCATGACGAACCCGGCCGGGCAGACCGAGGCCCTCGAGATCGGTCTGCGTTCGGGCCCGGACACGGCGACGCTGGCCGCGCTGGATGGCGTAACCAATGCCGAAGCTCTGGATAAGGGGCGCTGGCGGCTTTCGATCGAGTCCGGCCGCGATATTCGCAGCGACATCGCGGCCACTGCCGTGGCCCGGGGTTGGCAACTGACCGAACTCAGCCGCAGCCAACCCAGCCTGGAGGAACGCTTCACCGCGCTCACCAGCCGTGACCCAGAGCCCGCGGAGCAGGCCGCATGAACGCAGCACTCGCAATTGCCCGCCATGAATTTTCGCGGCTGTTCGTGTCGCCGTTGGCGTGGACCCTGCTGGCGCTCACGCAACTGCTGACCGGCGTGCTGTTCGCGCTGTCGTTATCCGATATCAGTCTGAACCCGCAACGCCTGGGCGAATACGATGGCGTGTCCGAAGTGGTTGGGGCCGGACTGTTCCGTTTTGCCACCCTGGTGTTGCTGCTGGTCGTACCATTGCTGACGATGCGGCTGTTCGCCGAGGAACGAAAAACCGGCAGCCTCGAACTGATGCTGGCCGCGCCCGCGCCGCTCACGGCGCTGGTGGGCGGCAAGTTCATGGGTGTCATGGGCTATCTCACGCTAATGCTGGCATTGATCGGGGCGATGCCGCTGTCGCTGATCGCATTCACGCCGCTGGATATCGGCCTGCTGGCCTCGGGCCTGATCGGTCTGTGGCTGGTAATGGCGTCGTTCACGGCGATCGGCCTGTTCGTATCCGCACTCACCCGCGAGCCGACCCTGGCCGCAGTGACCACGCTCGGTGCGCTGTTGCTGCTGTGGCTGCTCTACGCCGTATCCACCATGGACTGGCAGCCGGTACTGCTGGGCCATACCGTGGCGCTGGCGGATACCGCCCGCGCGCTGTCGCTGATCGGCCACCACGACGCATTGCTGCGCGGCGTGTTCAGTAGCGCCGATGTACTGTATTTCGTCATCTTCTCGGTCTGTTTCCTCGCGCTTGCGGTCGTGCGGCTGGACATGGACCGTTGACGCGCCCCGCATGAAAATCTCCCACACGCTTTCCATCGTCCTTGTCATCGCCGTTGCATTATTGCTCGGCGCGCTCAGCCAGCGTTTCACGGTCAGCGCCGACTGGACCTACGGCAACCGCAACACGCTCACGCCGGCAAGCCAGCGCGTGCTCGACGCGCTCGACGACGGCCCGATCACGTTCACCGCCTATATCTACTCCGGGCCGCAACGTGACCGGGTGCATGCGCGGCTCGCCCGCTATACCCGGGCGGCGGCCAACGTCACGATCGATTTTGCCGATCCGGGACGGCATCCGCAGAAAGCACGTGCGCTGGGTATCGACGACCGGGGCGCGGTACAGATCCGTTATCAGGGCCGCAGTCAGACCGTCACCGACTACGGCGAGGCCACCGTTACCAATGCACTACAACGGCTATCGACACAGAATCGCCAATGGGTGCTGTTTCTGGCCGGCCACGGCGAACGCGCGATCGACGACAAGGGTGACGGCGGTTACAGCCGGCTGGCACAGGCGCTGGATGCCCAGGGCCTTCAGACCCGGACGCTGAATCTGGCCGAGGCCGCCGCCATTCCCGATAACGCCGCGATGCTGGTCATTGCCAGTCCGCAGCAAGCGTTGCTGCCCGGCGAAGTCCGCATGATCCGCGACTACCTTGCCCGCGGCGGCGCCCTGCTCTGGGCCGATGACCCGGGCGAGCGTTACGGTCTGGGGCCGCTGGCCGGCGATCTCGGTATTGAATGGGGCGACGGCACGCTGATCTATACCGACTACCAGAAACTCGGAACCGGCCATCCGGCGATCGCACTGGTCGCGAATTATCCGGACACGCCGATCAGCGAAAACCTCACCCAGTTGAGCCTGTTCACGTTCGCCGGGGCGTTGTCCGTGCGCGATGACAGCGACTGGAACAGCGCCGTGTTCCTGCGCTCCACGACCCGCAGCTGGCTGGAGACCGGCCCGCTGGAACGCGGCAGCCTCACCTTCGAACCCGACCAGGGCGACAGCGCCGGGCCGCTGAGCATGGGGATCGCGGTCAGCCGCGAATCACCCGCCAGCGACGCACCCGCCGAGAACCCCAGCCAGCGCGCGGCTGCGATCGCCGATAGCGACTTCATGGCCAACGGTCATATCGGCAACCTCGGCAACCGGGCGTTGGCGCTGGCGATGTTCCAGTGGCTCGGCCACCGGGATGCACAGATCGCGGTGGACGTGCCGGCCGCGCCGGATACACGGTTGCAGATCGCGCCGGCGAAAATCCGTCTGTTGTGGTGGCTGTTCGTGGTGCTGTTGCCGCTGGTGCTGCTCGGCTTCGGCCTGACGCGCTGGTGGCTGCGCCGGCGGCGTTGATGCGCACGCGCTGGATCGTCAACGGGCTGCTCGCGGCCGGCGTCGTCGCGCTGGCCGCCCTGTTCTGGTTTTCACGGACCGCTCCGGAACCCGAACCGCAACCGGTCAGCCGCGTCACGGGCGATGCCATCCATCACATGACGGTGCGTTACGGCAATCACCTCGTCGAGCTGTCCCGCGACAACCCGCAAAGCCCCTGGCGCATGACAACGCCGATCAATGCGCGGCCCGATCCGGCACGTGTCGACGCGTTGCTGCAATTCGCGGCCGCCGTTCCCGAGCGACGCTATGCCCGGGACGGCATCGATCCGGCGACGACCGGCGTCGCCGACCCCGTACTGACCGTGCGTTATAACGACCAGGCCCCGATTGCAATCGGCAACCCGGGCCCGACATCGCGGCGTCATTATGTACGCACGGCCCACGCACTGTTGCTGGTCGCCGTGCCCGACATCGCCGACCCGGCCAGTAACGGACTCAACTACGTCGATCCGCAATTGCTCGCGCCCGATGACCGGCTGACTCGTTTGACGTTGCCGCGCATGACGCTGAAGAAAGCCGATGACGGAACCTGGCAGGCCGCGCCTGCTGCACAAGCGGGTGATCGCGTCGCGACCCGGGCCACCGTCCGGGCGTGGCAGCACGCCACGGCCCGCTCGGTGGTGGCCGCGGACGCCGCGCGCGCCCGTATCGCACGCGTCACGCTGGGTTTTTCCGATGCGCCGACACGCCATCTGGACGTGATCGCACGCACACCCGAGCTGATACTGCGCGACCCGGAACGGGATATCGATTACCATCTGGCGCCCAACCACGCGCCCCCCATGCTGGATATGCAACATCCGGAATCACTCGGCCGCAACCGACGTTCCAAAAGCCGGATACCGCTTACCGATTCACGCTGATCGGCATGCCCGAGCTCCCGGAAGTCGAAACCACCCGTTCCGGTATTGCGCCGCATGTCTGCGGGCAAAGCGTGCGTACCGTGATCGTGCGCCAGCCACAGTTGCGCTGGCCGGTATCGCCGGCGCTCGCCGCAGAGCTGCCGGGCCAGACCCTGCAGGCGGTCACGCGCCGGGCGAAATATCTATTGTTCACCGCGGACAGCGGCCACGTCTGTGTGCATCTGGGCATGTCGGGACGGCTGCGCGTGGTACCGGCGGATACGCCGCCGAGTCGCCACGACCATGTCGATATCGTGCTGGACAACGATCAGGCGATCCGTTTCAACGACGCCCGCCGCTTCGGCTCCATGTTCTGGCTGACCGGCGACCCGGAACGGTTCTCCCTGCTCGCCCATCTGGGCCCCGAACCGCTATCCGACACATTCGACGGCGACCGGCTGTACGCGGGTTCGCGTGGCCGGCGCGCGTCGGTCAAGGCATTCATCATGGACAGCACGACGGTTGTCGGCGTGGGCAACATTTATGCCTGTGAGGCACTGCATGCCGCGCGCATCCATCCGAGACGGGCCGCCGGTCGCGTCGGGGCGGCGCGCTACGCGCGCCTGGCCCGGGCGATCAAGCAGGTGCTCACCGATGCGATCGTGGCCGGCGGCACCACCCTGCGCGACTACATCGGTGTGGATGGCGACACCGGTTATTTCCAGTTGCGTCTGGCCGTCTACGGCCACGCCGGCGCACCCTGCCCCCGCGGCTGCGGCCCTATCCGGCGCGAAGTCATCGGCCAGCGCAGCACCTTCTTCTGCCCGGTGTGTCAGCGCTAACCCCTGCACACGGCACCTAATGCCTTAGGATAGGGGCCATGCGTTATCTCGCCCTGATACTGAGCCTGCTCGCCACGCTTTTCTTCGGCTTTCTGACCATCGGGTTGCCGTATGTCTTCGGCGTGTTCTTTGCCATCAGTGGCTTGCTGCTGTTGCTCGGGCTGCACGATCTGTTCCAGCGGCAGCACGCGTTGTTGCGCAACTACCCATTGATGGCGCATTTGCGCTGGGCCTTCGAGGCGATCCGGCCGGAGATCCGTCAGTACCTGCTGGAATCGGATACGGAAGCCGCGCCGTTCTCCCGCGAGCAACGGTCACAGATCTACGCGCGCTCCAAGAACGAGAACGCGGCCGACCCGTTCGGTACCGAGCTCAATGTCTATGCCGAAGGCCATGAGTGGCTGATCCACTCCATCGCCGCCAAGCATCCGGCCGAGACCCCGCCCCGGGTGCGCGTGGGCGGCCCGGACTGCAGCCAGCCATACGACGCATCGACCCTGAATATCTCGGCGATGAGTTTCGGCTCGCTATCGGCGAATGCCATCCGTGCGCTCAACGGCGGCGCCGCGATGGGCGGATTCGCCCACGATACCGGCGAGGGCAGCATCAGCCGGCATCATCGCGAGTTCGGCGGCGACCTGATCTGGGAAATCGGCAGCGGCTATTTCGGCTGCCGCACGGCCGACGGCGGTTTCGATCGCGCCCAGTTCACCGATCGGGCCGCCGATGACCAGGTCAAGATGATCGAGATCAAGTTGTCGCAGGGCGCCAAACCCGGTCACGGCGGGGTATTGCCGGGCGCCAAGGTCACGCCGGAAATCGCCGAGGCACGGGGTATTCCGGTGGGCCAGACATGTATCTCGCCCGCCGCCCACAACGCGTTTTTCACCCCAATCGGCCTGATGGAGTTCATCGCGACACTGCGCGAAGCCGCCGACGGCAAACCGGTGGGCTTCAAACTGTGCATCGGCCACGGTTGGCAGTTCATGTCGTTGGTCAAGGCCATGCTCAAAACCGGCATCACGCCGGATTTCATCGTCATCGACGGCTCCGAGGGCGGTACCGGCGCCGCGCCACTGGAATTGGCCGATCATGTCGGCACGCCGCTACGCGAGGGGCTGGTCTGGGCCCACAACGCGCTCGTGGGTGCCGGGCTGCGCAACCATATCCGGATCGGCGCTTCGGGCAAGATTACCTCGGGTTTCAACATGGCATCGAACATGGCGCTGGGCGCCGACTGGTGCAACGCAGCCCGCGGCTTCATGTTCGCGGTGGGGTGCGTGCAATCCGAGACCTGTCACACCGACCACTGCCCCACCGGCGTGGCGACCCAGAATAAATGGCGCCAGCGGGCCGTAGTGGTGTCGGAAAAATCCGAACGGGTCTATCATTTCCAGAAAAGTACGGTTGCCGCCATGCAGGAAGTCGTGGGCACGGTGGGTCTGGATCATCCCGGCCAGCTACGGCCCGAGCATCTGTGCCGGCGCACCCACGATTCGCAGATCCTCACGGCCGCCGAAGTCTATCGCTTTCTGGAGAACGGCGAGCTGCTGACCGACACCGGCCACGGACGCTACGCCAAGGCCTGGCGCACGGCCCAGGCCGGCAGCTTCCTGCCGCTGCAGTGAGCTACAGGAGAACGACATGCGCATGCCCCAATTCCGTCCCCCGGCCGAGACCCCGCACACACCCGAGCAAGTCCGCGGCTACGCCGGCCAGTACTCCGATACCCGGTTCTGGACCAAGATCCGGCGGGTGACGCGACGCGCCGGCTACGAACTGCTGGAAAAGGCGCTATGGCTCCATTACGCCGCCCAGCGTCCCGAAACCCCGGCCTGGGCACGCGCCACGGCCTACGGCGCGCTCGGCTATTTCATCCTGCCGTTCGACGCGGTACCCGACTGGCTGTACGGCATGGGCCTGACCGATGACCTGGGGGCGCTGACATTCGCAGTGGCGACCCTGAGCCAGTACATCGACGCGGGCGTGCGCCGCCGCACCACCCGGAAACTGGATGGCTGGTTCGGGCGGCCCGAGCACCGCCGTCCGATGCGGCCGGTGGAATAAGGCAAAAGGAAACGACTACATGAACGCAACCCGTGAACACCACGACTTCAGCGGCCAGACCGTTCTGGTCACCGGCGCATCCAGCGGCGTCGGCGCTGCGGCGGCACAAGCTTTTGCGGCCGCAGGGGCGCATGTCGTGGTTGCCGCCCGGGGCGCGAAACGGCTGCAGGCAGTGGCCGACGATATCGGCGCCACCGCCATCGTCGCCGACGTATCCACAGCCGAGGGCTGCCACGCACTGATTGCGGATTGCGTAGCCGCCCGCGGTGGCCTCGATGTGCTGGTCAACAACGCAGGTTGCCATCACCGCGGCCCGGCCGCCGAGCGCGAGGCCGACGAGCTCGCGGAGATGGTCGATACGAACCTGCGCGCACCGATCATGCTCACGCGGCTGGCATTGCCGCATCTGCAACAGGCCAAACGCGGCGCGGTGATCAACGTGGCCTCCATTGCCGGCCAGATGCCGCTGGCGGGCAGCGCCACCTATTCGGCGACCAAGTTCGGGCTGCGCGCGTTCACCTATGCGCTGGCCGAGGAACTCGCCGACAGCAGCGTGCATGTCAGTGCGGTCTCGCCCGGCCCGGTGGCCACTGATTTCATCCTCTCGGATATCGACGGCGTATCCGACATCACGTTCTCACAGCCGATGAGCACGCCGGAGCAGATCGCCGGACTCATCCTCGCCTGTGCCGCCGACGGCAAGGTCGAGCGCAGCCGGCCGGCCGTGAGCCGGGTGATGGCGACCGCCGGTTATCTGATCCCGGCGCTCCCGCGCGCATTGCGCCCGCTGCTTTCGGCTCGCGGGCGCCGGGCCAAGGCGCGTTATCGCAAGTCCCAATAGCAAGCCCTGACGGCACTCGCGAATTCTCTTGCACCCGGACTGCGCAACGCGCAAAGTGGTGAACGCAACGAAAAAGAGGAGTCGTACATGGGGATCATTGTCTGGATCATTTTCGGTCTCATCGCGGGTGCGGTCGCCAAACTGCTCATGCCCGGCGATGATCCGGGTGGCATCATCGTCACCATCATCATCGGTATTCTGGGTGCAGTCGTCGGCGGTTTCATCGCCAGCCTGATCGGCATTGGCGGCGTATCCGGGTTCAATCTCGGCAGCTTTGTCGTCGCCATTCTGGGCGCCATCCTGCTGTTGTTCATCTACCGCATGGTCATGTCCCGCAGCTAGACGCGGGACTTGCGTTCGCGCAAGACGAAGTAGCCGGCGTATGGTCATACGCCGGCTTTTTTTCGGGAACGCTCATGGATGTGACGGTCAAGGTGGTGCCCGGCGCCTCGACAGACGAAATCTGCGGCTGGCTCGGCGATGCGCTCAAACTGCGGGTGCGAGCCGCCCCGGAACAAGACCGCGCCAACAAGGCCATGATCGCCCTGCTGGCGCGGGCACTGGCGATTTCCGAGCACCGGATCGAAGTCGTTCGCGGCCATAAACGGCCCATGAAGACCGTGCGGATCGACGGCCTGGATACACAAACACTGCGCCGGCAGGTCGGCTGACTCATGCCCGATCCCGTCATTGCCATCGCCCTGCTGGGTGCCTCGGGCCTGTTCTTTACCGTTCTCGCTGCCGTCCGGCTGCGCCGGCGCCGTTTGCTTGCAGCGACCCGCTCGGGCCTGGGCGCCTGCACCTGTCTTGCGCTGGCCGGCGTGGGTTTCGCGGTGGCCCTCAATCTCTATACCTACCAGCGCCTGACGTTCGAGCAGCCGGTGGCGCAACTGCAATTCAGCGCGCTGGGCCCGCGACATTACCGGGCAACGTTACGTCAGCCGGACGGACGCCTGCGCATCTATGACCTGCGCGGGGATCAATGGCAACTGGACGCCCGGGTGCTCAAGTGGCAACCGCTGGCCAATCTGTTCGGCTTCGACGCACTGTTCCGGCTCGACCGATTATCCGGGCGTTATGCCGATGCGGTCGCCGCAACCCGCAATCCACCGAGTATCCACGCTCTCAATCCCCGCGAACCCGGCCTCGACGCATGGTCCATGCTGCAACGCCTGCCACGCGGGAGCGCGTTCGTGGACAGCGAGTACGGTAGCGCAACCTACATGCCGATGGCCGACAACGCGACCTACCGCGTGGCCCTGACCCAGAGCGGACTGATCGCGCGCCCCGACAATCGCGCCGCACGCGCGGCTACGCGCCGCTGGTAGCGCTGCGCATGCGGCTGTAGGCACCGCTGACGTGGGCGACCAGCGTGTCGTAATCCTGCGAGAACAACTCCACCCGGCAGTTCACACTGCGTTTGCCACAACGCAGGATATGCGCCCGCGCGAGCACATCGGCGGCCCTGGGCCGGCTCAGAAAATCGATATGAAAATGACTGGTGACCGCGTACTCGCCCTCCGGCACATGGGCAATGATCGCGGCATACATGGCCGCGTCGGCGGCGGTCATGAGCACGGGCCCGGAGATGGTATCGCCCAGCCGGGTCATGCCCTCGACGTACGGCAGGCGGATATCGGCGTGCCGTTCACCGATGGCATCGACCTCGAAAACAGGCTGGCTGGCAACGCCGACATTGCGACGGATGATGGCCTGCACTTCGGCGGCGTTGGCCAGCGGCGTGGCCGGTTCGCGGGTATTCAAATCGTGATGTCCTGTTGTCCGGCAACCGGTGTGGAGGCGGTCCGGCGCACCCGAGCGGGCGGCTGGATGATGCGCCAGAAAAACACGCAATGTAACCCCAACCCCATCAGCACGGCCAGATGGAAGAATGCATGGGCACCGAATACACCCGGAACCCAGAGCCGCTCGGCCGAGAATTGCGCCACCGCGCCCACGGTATAGGCCACCCCACCAGTCAGCAGCGGACTGACCAACCGAAAATCGGCAGTCCGCCAGATCTCGTAACCCGACAGAGCACCCAGCCATCCGAACGCCAGATACAGACTCAGACTGAGCAGCGGCGGAATGGCATGAAAGAAAACCACGGTAAGCACTACCGCGACGACGACCGACAGCCAGAGCAGCGCTATCATGCCCCAGCGCCAGAAGCCCCGAAACAACAGGCCGTGGGCCGCGCTCGAGGTACCGGCGATAAGAACAAAGATCGCCGCGTGATCGAGCCGGCGGAACACCTCCTCGCGCGCGACGGTTCCGTAATCCAGCAGGTGATATACCCCGCTCATGGACAGCAGAAAAACCGCGGTCACGGTGAACAGGACCAGCCAGAAGCGCTGGTCACGCTGCGCACATGCCGTCAGCCACAACCCCACCCCGGCGAAAACCCCGGCGCCGATCAGGTGCGACAGCGCGCTGACGGGTTCGGTGAAACCGGGGATCGGGTAAGCGGTGAATGCCGGGTCGATACGCATCGACATCGCTTCCAGTGCGTAAATGAACGTGCATGGTAAGGCACGATCGACACGATACCCGTATGCGGATACCACTGCCTTGTATTTGTTTTCATTTGCGTTTCATTCGCGTTCATTTGCGGACTGACAACTGTCTGACAACTATCCGGCCAGTCCCCAAGCACCATCCCAGGCCAACTTGAGCGCCAGCACGATCAGTATCGCGCGGAACAATTGACGAAAACGCGCCTCGGAAAACAGGCCCAACAGTCGACGACCGATGATCGTGCCGACAATCGCCGCGAGGACCATCGGCACCAACAGATCGAGGCGGGCCAGCACATTGAAGCCGTTGACCGAGAACGCCGCGATCTTGAGCGCGTGCCCGCACAACTGCGCGGCCGCCATGGTGGCAATCACGCTTTCCTTGCGCCACTCGTCGCGCAGAAAGAACGGCGCGGCAAGCATGCCGGTTGCACCCACGAGCGGACCCGCAACGCCCGTAATCAGGCCTGCCACGACCAGTCCACCCCGCCCGTGCATGCGCAGACGCTGCGCCCAGGCGGGCCAGGCTGCGAGCACGATAAATACCGCCATGATCAGCCGTATCCAGTCCGGGTTGGCATCCACGACCAGTGGCGCGATCAGAAAAGGCCCCGGGATGGCGGCCACCAGAAACAGCCCCAGTGCCGACCACTGGATATGCGGCACATAAACCAGACTGCGCGAGCCGTTGGCGGCCAGTTGCACGCCCGCGTGCAACGGTAGCGCCAATGCGGGCGCCATGCCGGTCGCGAACAGCAGCGCGATCAGGATGGTGCCGCCGCCCAGCCCCGCCATGCCCGAAAGCAGGGCCGTAAACAGCGCGGCGATGCTTAACGCCGCTATCGACAAGAGCCGCGGCCCACGACGATTGCAGTAGCCGGCGACCTAGCGGTCGACGCTCAACAGGCGGTCGCGATCCCGCAAGATGAACAGGGCGATACAGGCAGCCCACATCGGCCAGGCTGCAAAAAACAGCAGATTGGGACCCTCGAAGGGCGCCAGATACTGGCCGAAAGACGACAGCGTGGACGCCCCGTGCACCACCATCACGAAACCGTACGTCCAGATGCGCGCATAACCGGCCACGAAAGCCATCAGCACGATCAGCTCGATCGCGCCGAGTATCCAGACGAGGATGGTACCGACACCGCCGATGCCGTAGAAGGACTCGAATATGCCGGCAGCATGTCCCGGGTTGATGAACTTGTCGACCGTCCACATGAGCATGACGGCAAAGACACTGATGCGCAGAAGCAGCAGACTGATTTCCAACGGGCGGTCGCTCATGCATTACCTCGGGTTGCGGGATTTTGGGTTGTCATATGTCAGCCGCGTCGCCAGGCGTGCCAACGCGCGAGCCAGGGAAATACCCACTCCGGCGCGTGCGCCTTCTTCCATTCGCCGGCCGCGAACTTGTTGGCCTCGGCCATGGTGGGATACGTATGAATCGTGCCCAGAATCTTGTTCAGGCCAATGCCGTGCTTCATCGCCAGCACGTATTCGGCGATCAGGTCACTGGCATGCTCGCCGACAATCGTGGCGCCCAGAATCGTGTCCTTGCCGGGCACGGTCAGCACCTTGACCACGCCGTGGTCCTCCTCCTCGGCGATGGCGCGGTCGAGCTCGCCGATATCGTAGGTGGTGACTTCGTATTCGATGTCGTCGGCATCGGCCTGCTGTTCGTTGAGCCCGACATGGGCGACTTCCGGATCGGTGAAGGTCGCCCAGGGGATCACCGAATAATCCACCCTGAATTTCTTGAAATTGCCGAACAGGCCGTTGACCGCTGAAAACCACGCTTCGTGCGCGGCGACGTGGGTGAACTGATACGGCGCGATCGCATCGCCGCAGGCATAGATGGTGGGAATACGCGTCTGCAGAAAATCATTCACGCCGATGGTGCGATCGGTTTCGATACCCAGCGCCTCCAGCCCGAACCCATCGAGCCGCGCCGCGCGCCCCAGCGCCACGAGAATCCGGTCGAACGCGATCTCGACCTCACCGCCGTCGTGCTCGCAGACCAGCACCCGGCGCTCGGCGTCCACACGCACGGCCTTGTGCCCCACGCGCACATCCACGCCTTCGTCGACGAGCCGCTGCTGCAGCATGGCGGCGATATCCGGGTCCTCCGGACCCATCAACCGGTCGGCCATCTCGACCTGGATGACCTGCGCCCCGAGCCGGTTGAACGCCTGGGTCATCTCACAGCCGATGGGACCACCACCCAGCACCACCAATTTTTCGGGCAGTTCGCGTAGATCCCATAGATTGTCGGACGTGAGATAGTCCACATCCGCCAGGCCCGGAATCGGCGGCACCAACGGCCCCGCGCCCGTGGCCAGCACAATGGCGCGCGCGGTAAGCCGCCGGCCGTCGACCTCCACAGTCCAGGGGTCGACCACGCGGGCCGTGCCCTGCAAGCACTCCACGCCCAGCCCTTCATAGCGTTCGACGGAGTCATTCGGCGCGATCTTGCCGATGGCCCGATGCACCCGACCCATAACATCGGCAAAATCGAACTCGGCACTCGCGGTATGGATACCGAACTGCTCGGCGCGCTGGATATGCGACATCAACTTCGCCGTGCGCAGCAGGGCCTTGGACGGCACACAACCGGTATTCAGACAATCGCCACCCATGCGGTCCTTTTCGATCAGCGTGACCCTGGCCTTGACCGTCGCCGCGATCAACGATGCCACCAGACCGGCGGAGCCGGCGCCGATGACGATCATGTTGCGGTCGAAGTGTTTCGGCTTGTCATAGCCGCGCAATGCCTTGCGTGTGGCAAAGAAATCCAGCGTCTTGCGGGCAATCAACGGAAACAGCCCGAGCAGAATGAACGATCCGATCAACGACGGTGAGAGCACACCCGACAGCGAATCCACCTGACTGAGCTGGGTGCCCGCATTCACGAACACGATCGTGCCCGGCAGCATGCCGACCTGACTAATCAGGTAGAAACGCGGCAGGCGCATGGGCGTGAGGCCCATCACCAGATTGATCACGAAAAACGGAAATGCCGGCACCAGGCGCAAGGCGAACAGATAGAACGCGCCGTCTTTTTCGATGCCTTCGTTGATCGCCTTGAGTTTCCGGCCGAACCGTTTCTGAATCAGATCGCGCAGCACGAAACGGGCCATCACGAAAGCCAGCGTCGCCCCGATGGCCGAAGCGAACGACACCAGCAACGTGCCTTCGACAAGGCCGAACAGCGCCCCGCCGATCAGGGTCATCGCCGCCGCACCCGGAATCGACAACGCGGCCACGATTACATACAGCACAAAGAAACCGCCCGCGACCAGCACATGCCGGGACGCCACGAGCGATTCGATCGCACTACGCTGGCTATCGAAACAGCCCAGCGAGAACAGCTTGCCGGTACAGGCCGCCCCCAGATACTGCCCCGGGTCGAACAGAAAAAACGCGACGACCAGCCCCGCGGCGACCAATGCCAGCACAATACGTAGTTGCTTCATCATTCCAGACCCGGCCCGGCGTATGTCGGTGGTTTGCCCGATACTCTAACCGCTGTGCAGCGTCGCGTTTATCACGGATCTATCTCGTGCTCGCGACACCCCGCCGTCCCACCGAGTCCCCGCCGCGGCAACAAGCTGCTAGAATCGGCGCCTTGTTTTTTCCGGCTCCGGCCGCAAATCCGGCCGTACCAAGATGCAGGAAATGATGCACGAAACCGACAATCTACGGATCAAGGGTATTCAGGAATTGATTCCCTCTCAGGCGCTACTCGACGAGCTGCCCGTGAGCGAAACGGCATCGGCGACGGTGTCCGACACGCGCACGGCTATCCACGACATCCTGCACGGCCAGGACGACCGCCTGCTGGTGGTTGTCGGGCCCTGCTCGATCCACGACGTGGACGCGGCGCTGGAATATGCGCAGAAACTCAAGGCCGCCCGCGAACGCTACGGCCGCGATCTGCTGATCGTCATGCGCGTCTATTTCGAAAAACCGCGCACCACGGTCGGCTGGAAGGGCCTGATCAACGACCCGGATCTGGATGACTCGTTCAAGATCAACAAGGGCGTGCGTCTGGCGCGCGAGCTATTGCTCAAGCTCGCCGAGGAAGGCATCCCCGCCGGAGTCGAATTCCTGGATCTGATCACGCCGCAGTACATGGCCGACCTGGTCGCCTGGGGCGCGATCGGCGCACGCACGACCGAAAGCCAGGGCCACCGGGAGCTTTCATCGGGACTGTCCTGCCCGGTCGGCTTCAAGAACGGCACCGGCGGTGCCATCAAGATCGCGGTGGACGCGGTCGGTGCCGCGCATCATCCGCATCACTTCCTGTCGTTGACCAAGGCCGGCCATTCCGCGATCTTCGCCACCGAAGGCAATCAGGACACCCACCTGATCTTGCGCGGTGGCGCCAACGGGCCCAACTACGACGCCGACTCGGTCGCCGCCGCGGTCGCGCTGCTCCAGCAGAGCCAGCTACCCGGCCGGCTGATGATCGATTTCTCCCACGCCAACAGCCGCAAGCAGCACAAGAAGCAGCTGGAAGTGGGCGACGACGTCGCCGGTCAGATCGCAGCCGGAAGCCAGGCGGTGTTCGGCGTCATGATCGAATCACACCTGCATGAAGGCGCCCAGAAGCTCGTGCCCGGCGTCGCGCCGGACTACGGCGTATCGATCACCGACGCCTGCCTGCATTGGGAGGATACCGACACCCTGCTGGCCCAACTCGCCGAAGCGGTTTCCGAGCGCCGCGACCTGAAAAGCAACGGTGACGACTAGCGTTTCGAGCCGGTAGAACAGTACATACGGCTTGCCGGCGCAACAAACGCGCTGGCCGCGCGCCGCGGTTTCATCGAACCGCGGAGCGCCAGCGTATCCCGCCTACCAGTACGGCCCCGGTAATAACGCCGCCAACACCCGACCCGGGATATTGGGCTTGGCGTCCTCTCCGCCGTCGTCCTTGCCCTTGGCGGCTTTGGACGACGGAAACATGTGGAACGCCTTGTGCAACACGAAGTCGTTGACCTTGGGCCACAGGGCATAGCTGATCTGTGCCGTTGTGCCCAGCGGTGAGGCGATGCGCTTGGGTTTTTCCAGTACCGCGGTCACGATCATGTCGCCCGCCTCCTCCGGGGTCAGCGTCGGCACGTAATCGTAGATCTTGGTAGGCGCGATCATCGGCGTGCGCACCAGCGGCATGTAGATGGTCGTGAGATCGATGTTGCGCGAGCCCACCTCCGGCGACAGGCAGCGCGAAAACGCATCCAGCGCCGACTTGGACGCCACATACGCCGAAAAGCGCGGCACATTGGTCAGACAGCCGATGCTGGAGATATTGATGATATGCCCACTGCGGCGCTTGGCCATGGACGGCAGCAGGTCGAAAATCATCCGGATCGCACCGAAATAGTTCAGCTGCATGGTGCGTTCGTAATCGTGAAAACGATCCAGCGATTCGAACACCGCACGCCGAATCGAATGCCCGGCGTTATTGATCAGCACGTCGACATGATGGTGCTCGGTCAGAATCGCCTTGGTACAGGCGTCTATATCCTCCATGTCGCTGAGATCGCACGGGTAGGCCCAGGCACGCCCGCCCATCTTCTCGATGATCGAGCGGGTTTCCTCGAGTTTTTCCGGCGTCCGCGCCACCATGCAGACATGCGCCCCGGCACGGGCCATCTTCTTGGATGCCATGAACCCGATACCGCTGGACGCGCCGGTGATCACGACTACCTTGCCCTTCATCCGGTGCATCAGTTCGGCCGGCACCTCGACGCTGGCGTCCATGTGGGTTTCCCAGTACCGCCACAGCGTTTCGGCGTAATCCTCAAGCGGCGGGCAACTGATACCGCTGCCCTTGAGCGCGGCCTGCGTGTTGACGTCTTCGAAAACGGCCCGGTTATTGACGTAGCCCAGAATCGACAGCGGCACGCCCAGCGTTCGCGACAGGCGCTTTTCCACCCAGCCCGCCATCGGCATGTTCGACGCCAATCGCTTGATCTGCTGCTCGATACCCGCGGGCAGTTCCTGGCTCGGCAGGTTACGCACGATATCCGGCCCGTGCGCCGCACGCATGAGCGTCCGCAACAACTGTCCCGCCGTCGGCGGATTGGGCTGGATCAGGAAGAACGCCCGGTTGTCGATGTTCTTCTTGTGTGCGATATGCACCATGGCATCGACAACATAGTCGACCGGCGCGATCGGCATCTCGCCGCCTTCGACGCCCAGCAGGGGCAGCCATTTGGGCAGACCGTCACGTATTTTCTTGATCGGCTTGAAGAAATAGTAGGGGCCATCAATCTTGTCCATCTCGCCGGTCTGCGAATGCCCCACCACCATGCCGGGCCGATAGACCCGCCACGGCACCTTGCAGGCCTTGCGCACGATGGCTTCCGACTGAAACTTGGTGCGGTAGTAGGGGTGGCGGACGCTCTGCCCCTCGTCGAACATCTCGTCGGTGAACGTGCCCTGGTAATCCGCACCCGCTACGGCCACTGACGACACGTGGTGGAAACACGGCTTGGTACCGCCCTCGTTGGCGAGCGCACCGGCCAGCGCAACGATATTGGCAGTGCCCTCGTTATTGACCTTGTCCGCCTGCGCGTCCGACATGTTCATGTCGTAGATCGCGGCCAGGTGAAAGACATGATCGATGTGACCGGCCAGATGCTCGCGCGCGGCCTTGTCGATAACGCCCTCGCGGGTGATATCGCCCCAAACGGGCACCAGGCGGTCCTCGCTGGCCTCAAGACGCTCGCGCAGGCCTTCATAACGCTCTGCGCTGGTGCGGCGCATAAGGACATAGACCGTGGACCCACGCCGCTCAAGCAGCCGCTCGATCAGAAAACGGCCGATAAAGCCGGTCGCACCGGTGACTAGATAGTTCATTTTGCTTGTCCTTTAATATCCGTAATGCCCACCACTGCAAGTATGCAGGCGCAATGCCCAGCCCCGGGCGAAAACGGGGCGCTGCTGACACGAGGGCCGGCCGCTTCTGCGACAATATCAAAATGGTTCTTTTGATGCCGACACCGATCAAGGCCTAAATATGAGCGAAACCATCTTCTCCAAGATCATCAATCGGGAAATCGAAGCCGATATCGTGCATGAGGACGACCAGTGTCTGGCGTTCCGGGACGTCAATCCGCAGGCACCGATGCATATTCTGGTGATTCCGAAAAAGCCCATCACCATGCTGGCGGACGCCAGCGATGGCGATCAGGCCCTGCTCGGACATCTGTTGCTCAGCGCGCGCCGTATTGCGGCCGACGAAGGCTATGGCGACGCATTTCGAACCGTAATCAACAACGGCGAAGCCGTGGGCCAGAGCGTGTTTCACCTGCATATTCATATCCTGGGCGGGCGCAGCTTTTCCTGGCCGCCGGGCTGATCGCCACATCGGTATTTCGGGTCCCGAGCACAGCCCGTTCGGGGCGGCGTTTTATCGGAGTGCCAAGAGCGCGGTATAATACCGTGCTGGGCGCCTGTCGCCCGTCAACCCGTTCGATCCGGATATCATTGCAATGAGTATTGTCGCCAAGAACCGCGGCGCCGACGCCGACGCCAAAGCCACCACCGAGCGCAATCCGCATAGCGCGCACATCGAGGATGTGCAGGGTCGTGCCGATCCGCGCAACGTGGCAATCAACAAGGTCGGCATCTGCGATATCCGGCATCCGGTGTCCATCGGTCAACGCGTGGGCGGCCACCAGAGCACGGTGGCCACCTTCGGGATGTACGTGAACCTGCCCCACCATTTCAAGGGCACGCACATGTCCCGCTTCGTGCAGATCCTCAATGCGCACGAACACCAGATCACGGTCGACTCCTTCAAGTGCATGCTCGGCGAGATGACCGAGCGGCTCGAGGCCGACAATGGCCATATCGAGATGGCCTTCCCCTACTTCATCGACAAATACGCCCCAGTGTCAGGCGAAAAAGGCGTCATGGACTACGAGGTTGCCTTCATCGGCGACCAGCACGCCGACAAGATCAGCCTGCAGGTCCAGGTCAAGGTGCCGGTCACGACCCTGTGCCCCTGCTCCAAGGATATTTCCGAATACGGCGCGCATAACCAACGCTCGCTGATCACGATTACCGTGCGCGGTGACAAGTTCTTCTGGCTGGAAGAGCTGATCGATATCGCCGAATCGGAAGGCTCCAGCGAGCTGTACGGCATCCTCAAGCGCGCAGACGAAAAAGCCGTCACCGAACGTGCCTACGAAAACCCGAAGTTCGTCGAGGACGTCGTGCGCGATATCGCCACCCGGCTGAACGCCGACGAGCGGTTCCGGTACTACGTGGTGGAGTCGGAGAACTTTGAATCGATCCACAATCATTCCGCCTACGCGATGATCGAGCTGGATAAGGACGCCGAGAACTCCTAGGCTACGTTCGATTCAAAGTCCGGTTTACATCAGCAAACGCATCCCGCGGCAACGCCGCGGGAGCCCTGCTCAAGTTGCTGAGAAAACCGACTCCTCATCAATCCTCAATCACTCCGCCTACGCGATGATCGAGCTGGATAAGGACGCCGAGAACTCCTAGGCTACGTTCGATTCAAAGTCCGGTTTACATCAGCAAACGCATCCCGCGGCAACGCCGCGGGAACCCTGCTCGAGTTGCTGAGAAAACCGACTCCTCATCAACCCACAATCACTCCCCCTACGCGATGATCGAGCTGGATAAGGACGCCGAGAACTCCTAGGCTACGTTCGATTCAAAGTCCGGTTTACATCAGCAAACGCATCCCGCGGCAACGCCGCGGGAGCCCTGCTCAAGTTGCTGAGAAAACCGACTCCTCATCAATCCACAATCATTCGGCCTACGCGATGATCGAGCTGGATAAGGACGCCGAGAACTCCTAGGCTACGTTCGATTCAAAGTCCGGTTTACATCAGCAAACGCATCCCGCGGCAACACCGCGGGAACCCTGCTCAAGTTGCTGAGAAAACCGACTCCTCATCAACCCACAATCATTCGGCCTACGCGATGATCGAGCTGGATAAGGACGCCGAGAACTCCTAGGCTACGTTCGATTCAAAGTCCGGTTTACATCAGCAAACGCATCCCGCGGCAACGCCGCGGGAACCCTGCTCGAGTTGCTGAGAAAACCGACTCCTCATCAATCCACAATCACTCCGCCTACGCGATGATTGAACGGGATAAACATACGCAAACCTAACCGCCTTCGGTCACTCGAAAGTTACAGCCCACGCCGACGTGGGTATCCCGCTGCCACGCAGTGGGGCTATGTCCGAGTCACTCGACATCCTCATGCCCCCGGACATAAAAAAACCCGGCGCCAAAAAGGCGACCGGGCTTTTGGTTTGATAGCAGCGAATTACCGCTGCAACGCTACCGCATCATTACGACGTGGTGGCGCCGTTGGCCTTCTTGGCCGTAGTGCTCGCGGACTTGGTACCGGCACTCTTGGTGGTGCTGGTGCCCGACTTCGCACTGGTCTTGCGGGTAGTCGTGGTTTTCCGCTTGGCGGCCGTTGTCTTCTGCGCCGAAGACGCGGTCTTCTTGGCGCCGGTGGTGCCACTCTTGGCGGCCGTCGTCTTCTTGGCCGGTGTGTTCTTGGCCGTGGTCTTCTTGGCTTTGGCCTTGGTCGGCTTCGCGGTCAGCTTGTCCAGAACGGACTTGTAACCACCGCTGACCACGTCGGTCAATTCGCTGCTGGTCTTGACCAGCAGGTCGATGGTGTCCTTGTAAGCCGACACGATCTGGGCGCGGCCGTTGGGCACATAGGCCTGCGGCTTCTGCGCGACCTGACGCACACCGTCCTTGCGGGCCTGATCGAAGCTGGCCCGGGCGGCGGCAAACACATTCTTGGCCGCACCGATTTCGGTGTTGGCCAGGGTCTGACCGTTACGGGTCACAACATTGAGCGCCTTGCGCTGCGCATCCACATACGCGGAAAACGCGTCCTGGGACTGCTGGCCGGCAGTGGCCACGCGGCTTCGAACATCGGAAACAATAGCCTGAACATTCATACTGGAGTTGCCCTCTCGCTGGAATTTTAAAATCGTTTATATGCTGCAGTGCAGCAAGTGATGGGAATGATAGGTACCGCTCGCGTATCTGTCAAATATTCAGGTGTTGTCAAGTCCGAATTTGTCAGCACGCGCCGAACTGGATATATTTACAGCATGGATAATCTAACGGAAAAACAGCAACGGGTATTCGACTACATTCGGGATACCATCGCGGCGCGCCAGACACCCCCGACCCGGGCCGAGATTGCCGCCGCGCTGGGGTTCGCATCCGCCAACGCGGCCCAGTCCCACCTGCATACCCTGGCCCGCAAGGGCCTGATCGAACTCAATGCCCGCCGCAGCCGCGGCATCCGCCTGGCGGCGCCGTTACGGGAACCGCCGGAAGCCGGCAACACCCTCTCGCTGGCGGTCGTGGGCCGGGTTGCCGCCGGCGCGCCCCTGTTGGCGGTGGAGCACGTCGAGCGACACTGTCATGTCGATCCACAATTATTCTCCGCCCGCCCGGAGTACCTGCTGCGCGTGCGCGGCGACAGCATGACCGGCGCCGGTATTCTCGACGGCGACCTGCTCGCCGTACGCACCATGAACGCTGCGCAACCCGGCCAGATCGCTGTGTTCCGCTGGGACGACGAAGTCACCGTCAAGCGATTCTACCGCGATGGTCGGTGGGTACGACTGGTGGCCGAAAACCCGGACTACGAGGACATGCGTATCGACCCCGAACGCGAGAATCTCACCCTGGAGGGAGTCGCGGTCGGCGTCGTGCGTGCCTACTAGTGTCCTGTCACGGGTATTTTGTCGCATTCAGCGAGGCTGCGCACGTCCGTGGCAAGGCGCGCCACGCCGGCAAGGGCCACCCCCTTGTCAAGTGGCGCAACGCAGTCCACGGGCGTGCGCAGCCTCGCCCACATTTCTTGTTTCGACGGGAACGCCTGTGCGCCCCAATCACGGCGTTGCGCGCCCTGACCATAGGATGGCTATGGCGGCGGGCGCGCGCCTTGTGCTTGACGCGCACAGGCGTTCTGAATACGGCAAAATACCTGTGACAGGACACTAGATACGTTTATCCGCCGCCCTGGTTCTTCTCGCGTGCCGGACTATCCGGCCCCGGTACGACAATGGCTTCGACACGCCGGTTGGCGCGCCGGCCTTCGGCTGTGTCATTGGAAGCAACGGGCTTCTGATCACCGAAGCCACGCGCGCCGATACGGGCCGCGGGTATTCCGTTGTCGACCAACTGCCGCGCGACCGCCCGGGCCCGCGCCGAGGACAGGGCCAGATTGAATGCAGCAACCTTGTCGGCATGCGTCGGCGCGTTGTCTTCCAGACTCGGATTGGCCTGTGCGAACGCCTGCAGTCTCTGGTCGGCCGGCGCGGTATTGTCGGTGTGGCCCAGAATCGCGATACCGTAGTTCGGATTGCGACGCAGCAGTGCCGCCAGCTGGCCGACGACCTGACGCGATTGGGCGGTCAACCGTGGCGTACCGGTCTGGAACGCGACGCTGCCCAGCCGGCCGGGAATGACCCGCTGACCCAGCAGATCGCCCTCGCCCGAAAGATTATCCTGCGGACGCGCGGGCTGACGGGAGTCGAGTTCCTCGGTTACCGCGTTCAGGCGATCGAGGTTGATTTCGCGCATCGCCGTATAACGGGCAATCTCGGCCAGACGCTGGGCCTGGTGGGCATTGTTGGCGACCTCGGCCAGAGCCTCGGGGTCACGATCGTCTTCGTCGGCGATTGCCTGCCAGCCGGATTCGGCATCGGCAAGCACACTCTCGGCCTTTTGCAGCGAATCGGCATCGTATTCGTCGACCTGCGCCTGCGACCGCGCTTCATCTACCGCCGTTCGGGCTTCGACCAGCGGCCCGAAGATCGGTTCGCCGTCGCGTCCGCGCTTGATCTCGCCGGCCCATGCCGCGTTCTGGGCCTGCACACCAACCAATGCCGGATTGGGCGGCACGGGGTTCGAACGAAACACCGAACAGCCGGCGACCAGCGGTACCACGGCCACCATCATCACAAGTACTCGTTTCACTGCAATACTCCGTTGCCGGCCGCACCGTCTGTGCTTCGGCCGTCCATCTCGCCTTGCAACTCGTCCAGCTTGGACGCCACCGCGCGCGCCTGTGTCTGGGTCAGGGCCGAGCGGGCATCCAGCCGCGCGGCGTAGACCAGTTGTTCCACCCGCGCCTGCTCGGTTTCGTTGGGCTGGCGATCAGCACGCGCGGCGGCATAGAGAATATCCCGCGCCGTGGTAATCCGGCGGCGAGCCGCATCGACCGCACGCGGCGCAAAATCGTCAGCTTGAGCCGCACGCGCCTTGTTCAGGGCTTTCTCGGCCGGCGCCAACGCGCTGACGTCGGGGGCGACCGGTGACTTGTAACCCTGGCCGGCGCAGCCGCTGAGTATCAGCAGCGCGGCCGGCAGGATCGTGCAAAGCACGCGGGAACTCGATTTCAGGCGACTGGCCGGCATGCAGCATCTCCGTTCGGTTGTATTCTGGCCAGACGTCCGGGCAGACGCAGGCAATGCTCTTGCGCTGTCTTTGAACGCGCGATTCTATCAGTGTCGCTCCCTGTTCGGCAGAGCCACGTCATGCCTGCAATGCAGCCACCCGGGCCGCCTCGAGCGCGCTGGGCCGGCCGACATCGATCCAGCGGCCGGTATGCCGGACCGCGCGCGCCGTGCCGGCCGCCATCGCTTGCCGTATGACCGCGGCCAGCGGAAAACGTTGCGCGGGCTGCGACCGAAACAACGCCGGCGCGTACACGCCGATCCCGGCGTAGGTCAGGCGCGGCTCGGCATCCACAAGTCGGCCGTCCTGCAACCCGAAATCTCCCTGGCCGTGATGCGGCGGATTGTCGACGAGCACCGCGTGCATGCCCTTGCTCCCGTCCATGTGCCGCAAATGCGCGTAGTCGAAATCGCTCCAGACGTCCGCGCTGACGAGCGCGAACGGCGCATCATCCAGCAATGACAACGCCTGGCGCACCCCGCCGCCGGTGTCCAGCGCGCCGGGCGTCTCCACACTGTAATGGATGTCCAGCCCGTAGGCGTCACCCGTGCCGAGCGCCGCCATGACCTGGTCCGCCATGTAGGCCACGTTGATCACCACTTCACCAAAGCCGGCCGCGGCCAGCGCCTGCAGATGATGCCCGATCAGCGGCCGACCACCGACGTCGACGAGCGGCTTGGGCGTATGGTCGGTCAGCGGCCGCAGGCGCTCGCCGCGGCCGGCCGCCAGAATCATGGCTTTCATGGTGAGACCTCAGCATAACTACTGCGCTCGGTATCTTGGCCGCTGGCGGTGCTCGCGGTCCTCACGTATTTGCACATACGCTGCGGCCGCTGCGCGCCGACAGCGGCCAACCTACCTTCGCTCGCTACGTTATGCAGAGGTCTCATAGCATAAGGAATGGCGCCAACGGCGCGAGCGGCTCGAATCGTTTTACCACCGGGGTGAGATAATCGATGAAGCGGGGCACGTCCGCCAGATAGTGCGGCTTGCCGTCGCGGTGGGCGATGCGCGCGAAGATGCCGATCACCTTGAGATGACGTTGCGCGCCCATGAGTGCGAGGTCGCGTTTGAACCCGGTCCAGTCGTCGCCGACCGGAATACCGCGCGCCCGCGCGGCGTCCCAGTAGTGGCGAACCCAGCCGTCGATCCGCTGTTGCGGCCAGCTGATGAAGGCGTCCCGGAACAGGCTGGCGACGTCGTAAGTTACCGGGCCGTACAGCGCATCCTGGAAGTCGATCACACCCGGCAAGGGTGTGCTGACCATCAGATTGCGCGGCATGTAGTCCCGGTGCACATATACCCGCGGCTGGGCACAGACATTATCCAGAATGAAGTCGAATGCCGTGTCAATATCGGCCTGCTCGGCAGCCGTGGGCGTATAACGCAGATGCCGCATCAGGTACCAATCGACAAACAACGCGAGTTCACGCGCCAGCGTCGCGCGATCGTAAACCGGCAGCACATCGGCGCGGCTGGCCTGCTGCCAGTCGAGCAGCGCGCCGATGGCCGCACCGAACAATGCATCGGCGTTGTCGGCGTCCAGCACCTCCAGGAACGTGCGTTCGCCCAGATCGGTAAGCAACAGGAACCCGCGGTCTTCATCGTGGGCCAGAACGCGCGGCACATGCAGTCCGGCGTCGGTCATGAGCTGCGCGATCCGCACGAAAGCCGCGTTGTCCTCGCGCTCGGGCGGCGCGTCCATGGCGATCCAGCTGCCTGCCTCGTCGGCATACATGGGTCGGCCGCGAAAATAGCGCCGAAAGCTGGCGTCGGCCGATGCCGGCTGCCAGTCCAGCGACTCGCCGATAGTCGTGTTGGCCCAATGCTCGAGCGCTGTTCGGCGTCGGTCGTTGTGTACGCTCATGTCCACTCGGGCTGCCGACGCGACGCAGGGCGCATTGCTAGAGTGCGCCGGGGTGCGCATAATCGACGAATACAGGGAGTCCGTCCGCGAACAGCACCGTGTCCTGCGGCGACGTCGCAACGGATGGATCGTGTCTCATGTCGTCGTATCAACTGGTTAAACATCCCGCCGTGAGTCGAATGAATACAGGTTTTCCAGCCAGCCATCGGACGCCGTATGCGTACCTAATCATCGGCACGGTGCTGACCGGTGTCAGTCTGCTGGCCGCCAAGCCTAGCATTGCAGCGGAAATGGGGTGCCCGGTGGCACCACCACCGCTTGCATTGCCGGCCGCCAGCGACGACTCCACCCTGGTCGCGGACGAAGCCAGCCTGCAGGACGGTGTCGCCGAGGCCGAGGGCAATGTCCGCCTGGAGCGCAACGGCCAGGCGCTGGAAGCGCCCTTCGTGCGTTACAATCGCCAATCCTCGCGCGCCCAGGCGCGTAATGGGCTCAAATACTATCGGCCCGGCCTGTATCTGACCGCCGACAGCGGCGATGTCCAGGTGAATGACAGGACCGGCGAGTTCAACGGCGCCGAGTATTCAATCATCACCAACGGGGGGCGCGGACAAGCCGCCAAAGTGGTCGCCCTCGGTGGCGGCCGATACGAACTCACGGAGGCCGACTACAGCACCTGCGCCGGCGAGACCAAGGCCTGGCAGATTGCAGCGGAGCGCATCGAACTGGACCGCGAGAGCGGCCGCGGCGAGGCGTTCGATTCGACCATGCGCTTCTACGGTGTGCCTGTGCTGTACAGCCCGTATTTCAATTTCCCGATCGACGACAAACGCCATACCGGCATTCTGCCGCCGACCATCGGCTCCACCAGCGATTCCGGTTTCGAACTGGCGGTGCCCTATTACATCAATATCGCGCCCAACTACGACGCGACGCTGGTGCCACGTCTGCTCAGCGATCGTGGCCTGCAGCTGGGCGGCCAGTTCCGTTATCTGTACGAGCATCATCGCGGCGAAATCGACGGCCAGTATCTGCCCAGCGACAGCGAATTCGGCGACGACCGCAGTCTGATCCACTACGAACATATCGGCCGCTTCAACCGCCATGTCGGCATCGAAGCCAATTACAGCAAGGTCAGCGATGACCAGTATTTCGATGATCTGAGCACCGACCTGGCCAGTACATCGACGTCCCAGCTCGAGCGCGCGATCCGACTGACGATGGTGGATACGGGCGTACGTTTCACCCTGCTCGCACAGGATTTCCAGACGCTTGACGAAACCGACGACGACGGCGATCTGGACCGCACGTTCGACAACGACCCCTATACCCGGCTACCGCAGGCACGTCTGGAGCTGCTGTCGCCGACCGCGCCCTTCCGGGCTGGCCTGAATGCCGAGTTTTCCAACTTCAAGCGCGACGACGACCTCAACGCCTACCGCAGCGATGCCGAACCCCGCATCCTGTGGGGCGTGGATCACGGCGGCTGGTACGCCAACAGCGAAGCCTCGTACCGTGTTACCCGCTATCAGCTGCGCGACCTGCAATCGGACCCGAATTTCGGCCCCACCGATATCGAGGACGACGTCATCACCCGCGACATCCCGAGTTTCAGCGCCGAAACAGGCCTGCGTTTCGCGCGCAACTTCGGCGACGGCTGGGTGCAGACGCTGGAACCGCGCATGCAGTATCTGTACACCGGCTACGAAGACCAGTCCGATATCCCCGTGTTCGACACCGGCGTAGCGGATCTGCACTACGACCGGCTGTTCGCCGACAATCGTTTTGTCGGCTCGGATCGCATCGGTGACGCCAACCAACTCACGCTGGGCGTGAGCTCGCGTTTCATCGAGCCTGAGAACGGCCGCACCGTCGCCAAACTGGATCTCGGCCGCGTGACCGGATTCCGGGACCTCCGGGTCAACGTCCCCAACAGCGGCGAAACCGGTTACGGGGAAAAAGGCTCCGATTATGTCGGCGGCGTCGAGCTGCGCCCGACACGCAACACACGCGCGGCAGCCACCGTGCAATACGATCCGGACGACAGCCGTATCAACCGCGCGCTGGCGAACGTGAGCTTTGCCACCGAGAGCGGGTATCAGCTCGATCTCGGTTATCGCCGCTACCTGGACTACCGGCCGCGGCGTCAGACCAACGACCTGGACGACAACGAGATCGATATAGTGCCCGGCGAATTCGAAAACCTCGAACAGACGGCTGTCGGCGTGCGCGCGCCGGTCGGCGCGAACCTGGACGTGCTCGGGCGCTGGAACTATTCGCTCGAGCGCAGTCAGAATGTAGAGACGCTGGCGGGTTTCGAGTACCGCCCCTCCTGCTGCTGGGCGACCCGCATCTCCTGGCGGCGTTATGTAGCCGATGACGACGGCAGTCTCGACAGCGCCGTCATGTTCCAGTTCGTGCTTAACGGACTGGGTCAGTTCGGTGATACCACCCAATCGTTCGTGGACGACGACGTCTTCGCCACAGACTCCGCCGGCCGCCGCTCGAACAGCAGTTTTGATACGATCCGCTTCCCATGAAACATATATTCCTTACCAGCCTCATCGCGCTCGCTCTTCTGGGCAGCTTCAATCCCGTGCACGCCGCACCACTCGACGGGATCGTGGCCGTTGTCGGCGACGACGTCGTGCTCGAAAGCGAGCTCCAGGCGTCCATCAATCAGATTCGCGCGCGTGCCGGCTCGCGCGTCGATCAGATGCCGGGCAATGTCCTGCGTTCGCGCGTGCTCGACCGTCTGATCATGACCCGGCTGCAGGCAGCGCGCGCCAACGAACGCGGCATCACCGTATCCGATACAGAAATCGACCAGGGCATGGCCCGGATCGCCAAACAGAACGGCATGAACCGGCAACAGTTCATGCGTGCCGTCGCCAATGACGGCATGGACCCACAGACATTGCGCGCCCAGGTCCGCGAAGAGCTGCTGGTCTCCAAATTGCGGCGCCAGGAGGTCATGAAGAAAGTCGTTGTCACCGAAGACGATATCGACCGCTATCTGGAAAACCAGTCCCTGCGCGAAGACGGCGATACGCAAGCCGCCGGCGGCACGGTGATGGTGCAGGAGCTTGAGCTACGGCATATCCTGCTCCAGCCCAACGAGATCCGCGGCGACCAGCGCACGCAGGATCTGGCACGTCAGATCCGTGAGCGCCTGAAGGCCGGCGACGACTTCGCGGCCCTGGCGCGCGAATACTCCGACGACAATGCCACCGCCAACCAGGGCGGCAGTCTGGGCTGGGTGCGTCCGGATCAGTTCGAATCGGCGACCCAGCGCCAACTCGCCGACCTGAAAATCGGCCAGGTCAGCCGGGTATTCCAGACCCGTGAGGGCTACGAAATCATCAAGCTGCAAGACCGGCGGCAGAAAGACAAGACCCTGGAAGCGCGGCGCGATCGTGCCCGGGCACAACTGGGCAAACAAAAAGCGGCCGATGAAGGGCAGCTATGGCTGCGCAAACTGCGCGACGAAGCCTACGTCGACATTCGAATGCAAGGCTACCAGCCCGAAAACGACCAGTAGTGGCGCATTACGGCAACGCGCCTACAGCCACCGACGTTGACGACCGATCGTGACGCCACTCCGCATTGCGCTGACGCCAGGCGAACCGGCCGGTATCGGCCCCGATCTGGCAGTACGTATCGCCCAGCGTCCGCAAGCCTGCGAGTTGGTCGCAATCGCCGACCCCGACCTGCTCGCTGCGCGCGCACGCCAACTCGGACTGCCGCTGGAACTACGTGAGCTCGATACCCGGCAACCGTCCGAGCCCAACCCGGCCGGCTGTCTGCGTATCGCCCCCATAAGCTGCGCGCGCACACCTGTCGCTGGCGAACTCGATCCCGCCAATGCGGATTATGTCCTGCGCACGCTGAACCACGCTGTCGACGGCTGCCGCAACGGCGACTTCGCCGCGCTGGTCACCGGACCGGTGCACAAGGCGGTCATCAATGCCGCGGGCATTGCGTTCTCCGGCCACACCGGTTACCTCGCGCAGCGGTGCGGCGGGGATGCACCGGTGATGATGCTGGCGACCGACGACGGCGCGCTACGCGTGGCGCTGGCGACCGTCCATCTGCCGCTGGCCGACGTTCCCGGCGCCCTGACCCGCACCATACTCACCCACACCCTGCGGGTGACGGCAGCCGAGCTGCGACGGCGCTTTGGTATCGAATCCCCCCGCCTGCTGATCGCCGGACTGAACCCACACGCCGGAGAAGACGGCTATCTCGGGCGCGAGGAGATCGACGTGATAACGCCCGTGATCGAAGCCGAACGCGCGGCCGGACTCGACCTCGTCGGCCCGCTACCCGCGGATACCCTGTTCACGCCAGCCCATTTGGCTGAGGCCGACGCGGTCGTGGCCATGTATCACGATCAGGGACTCCCGGTCATCAAGCACCTCGGGTTCGGCCGCACGGTCAATATCAGCCTCGGCCTGCCGATCATCCGAACCTCGGTCGATCATGGCACGGCTCTGGACCTCGCTGGCAGCGAAACCGTCGATACCGGCAGCCTGCAGGCCGCGATCGATACCGCGGTGCATATGGCAGACACGGATCGCGCCCGTGGCGCGTAAGCGTTTCGGCCAACACTTTCTCCATGAGAAAGGCATTATCGAGCGCATCGTTTCCACACTCGCGCCCGATCAGCAGGATCGTCTGGTCGAAATCGGCCCCGGCGAGGGTGCACTTACCGAGCCGCTACTCGACCGCGTGGACCGGCTCAGCGTTATCGAGATCGACCGGGATCTGATCGCGCGGCTGCACTCCCGTGCCGCCACAGATTCGCGTCTGGAAGTAATCGAGGCAGACGCACTGAGAATCGATTATGCCGCGCTGGCCGAGCGCCGGGGCGGGCCGCTGCGTCTGGTCGGCAACCTGCCGTACAACATCTCCTCGCCGCTATTGTTCACCTTGCTGGCCCAGCCGGACGCTGTTACCGACATGCACTTCATGCTGCAGAAAGAAGTGGTCGAGCGCATGACCGCGGAGCCCGGCAGCCGCGATTATTCGCGCCTGAGCGTTACAGTCGCCGCGCGCGCACGCGCCGAATACCTGTTCGATGTCGCACCCGGCGCTTTCCGGCCGCCACCGCGGGTGATGTCCGCGGTGGTGCGGCTCACGCCGCGCGCACCCGATTTCACCATCAATGATCCAGCCCTGTTCGATCGGCTGGTGACCGCCGCCTTTACCCAACGCCGCAAGACACTTCGCAACGCCCTGCGCAACTATCTGTCGACCGAGGCCATCGAGCGCTGCGGCATTTCAGCCACCCTGCGGCCCGAACGCTTGCATGCAGCGGATTTCGCGCGGCTGGCCAACGCTGTCGCCACGACTCCGTAGCCCCGTAGGTCGGCTTAGCCGCAGGCGTAAGCCGACACGGTGGGACGCCCCAATGCCGCTACCGGATCGGCCTCATGCCGAACCCCTTCGTTCCTGTCGGCTTACGCTGCGCTAAGCCGACCTACGGGCTAGATCGGCTCGACCTCGGCCCGGGACAAAAGCCGTGCGAACGTACGCGGCGTGTGCAGATTGTCCGGTGTTGTCGCATCGGAATACCAGCTCACCCGTTCGTGGTCGATAACGTGTGCCCATGCTTCCGGGTCTGTAATCGGCCCCAATATCACGGGGCGCTGCAGTGCGTCATGAATCTCGCGCCACTCGTCGGCATTGACGTTGGAGACAGCGTTCGGGTGGACACAAAGCACGTCACTGCTGACGACAGACGGAGACTCCAGCGATTCGAGATCGATCGACCGGCGGGCCGGCAATACCCCGGCTCCCGGCAGGTCGTGCGCCTGTGACACGCGCAGAATCAGATCGTTTACGTCACGGCCGCCTCGCTCCAGCGCGTCACGCCAGACCGTGTCTGCATCCGTAAAGTCGAGCATGGCATCCGGCACCGGAAGGAGAATGGGTACGGTGGCCAGTTCGAGTGCGCGCCAATTGCTGTGCAGCATGGAGAAGCGACGCGCGAACCACTCTGTGAAATCGCGTAGCGCGTCGGCCTTCACCGCGATGTCGGTAAGCGTTTCCAGATAAACCGGTTCGCCATTGCCGCTACGCCAGGCGAGCAGCGCCCATGCTCCGGCGAGACGCTGCTGATCACGATCCCGCCATATCGGAAAGAAACGTAAATCCAGCGTGCTGTCATCCAGTGTCGGCTGGCCCTGAATCTCTGGCCCATGATCGGAAGCGCCGAATGGCGTAGGCGCGGCGGCGATGACATTCGCGAACGCAGGAGGGACTTCGGCCGAGCCAGACGATTGTTCAGCGGGCTCGTCAGGCGTCGACGATGCGGGTTCCGGCTGCGCTTCAGTGGGTCGCAGATCAACCACGTTGCCCGAAGAACCACCCGGATTATTGGCCGTGGAGCTGAGCGTCTCCGGCTCGCCAATGGGCGCGTAGCCATCATCCAGTATGTGCGGACGTCGGGCCAGCCGCGATAACGGTGCGCTGCCGTCCGAGCGGTTGGCTGTCGCCTCCGATGGCGCGCGCGCTACCGGCGGACGCCGGGCGGCGGACTTTCCGGGGGCAGAGTTTGCGGTTTTGACTGTCGAGTTACCGGAAGGCGACAACGCCCGCGCCAGCGCCCAACAGAAACCGCCGAGAGCTATCAGCAGCACAAGGCACCACAAGGCGAACCCGGCGCCAGCGCGAGACAACACGTGCATCCAGCCCACGCCGAACCGGGCATAGCCAACCTGCTGCTCGTCGCGCATGACCGGCCGGTTCGCCTCGGCCGAGGTCAGGCGATACAAGAGACTTCGCCACTCGCGGCCCTGATTGGCGGACAACCAGTCAAACCGATCACCGAACCCGCCGCGCGACACCAGCACCACACTGTTGGCATTACGCAATGTGATATAGCTCAAACCGAGCGCGGGTTCGGCAAGCAGACGTTCGGCAGCCTGCCCCAGAGCGGGCGGCACGCGATCCTGCTGTATCCGGGGCGAGATCGCCTGGGCAATCGCGCGTTCGGCGTCGAACAACGCGGCACTACGCGTGTCCACCAGACGGCTGCTGACTACAGATCCAACCCAACACACCAGAACCAGAAGAACCGCTGCCAGCAACAATGCTATCCCGTGATACCAACCGAAACCGGTCATCATGCCCGGCAGCCGCAACCGCGCATGTGTGTCGCGTGATCGCAGCACGCTGTTCTCGAGCATCGCGTGCGTTTAACCGCCGCTGTCCGCCGAGAAGGATTCATCACGCTCGAACTGCTCGGGAATCGGATACGTAAAACTTTCCAGGTAACGTTCATAAGTGCGATCGGCCACGTCCTTGAGCATCGGCCGGGTCACGACCGAGTTACGACCGCTACGCTGCATCTCCAACGCCCGATGCACGGTCGGCCCGATATCGTTGACCGTTCCGGCGTGAACCGCGCCGGCCGAGAACACACAACCCGATGCGATAACCAACGCCTGTACAGCATTCCTTTTCATGATTGCCCTCGCTTGTAATCCAACGCCCGTACGACCGGCCGGGCCTCAACCACCACCGCCCCCGACGCCGCCGGACACCGCAACGCCGGATTGACTGGCTGGCGGTGCCGGCTTCGGCGTGGCTTGGGGTGCGGCAATTGGCGCGGCGACTGGCGACGAGCCCCGCGCCGGCGTACTTCTCGGCCTATCGCTGGCGGCGGCCGCCAGACGCTGTGCCTCGTCGCGCAGATCCTGCATCGTCTGCGCCGTCACCTCGCTACGCCGGGCGATCCGCTTAGCCCGGCGTTGGTCGCCTTGTACCAACAGTAGCAGAATATAATTGTTGCGATTCAGCTGGTTCTTCTCGTCCAACTGATAGGCGGTGGCCAATTGTACCCGGGCATCCACGACCCGGCCCTGACGCAATCGCGCGTAGCCCAGATCGTTGCGCATACGGGCATCGGTGGGCACCTGATCCACGGCGCGCTGCAGGTATGTCACGCCGCGTGCCAGATCGTTGGCCGCATAAACAAGACCCAGGCCATGATTCGCCTGACCGGCGAACCGCGAATCCAGCAATGGCTTGTAGATCGCGGCCGCCTCGGTTCCATTGCCCATCTTGCGCAGAATATCGGCGCGCAGCAGGCGTAGCTGGTTTGTCCGGCCGAACTGTTGTTCACGCTCCTGGAGGTGGGCCAATGCAGCGTACAGGCGGTCCTCGTTGATCAGTTTCCGAATGAGGTCGGTATACAGCTTGGCGTTTTCGTCCGGACTACGCGCCTTGTCCAACGTTGTTCGCTGGAAGCTGGGCGAGACACGGTCACTCACGCAGCCGCCCAGCAGAACAACGCAGCTCACGACCATGATCGCCAGAATAGACCGTAACTGCAGCGGCATCAGAGATTCCCGAGAGTCGCCGAAATGGACATAAAGGCCGGCCCCGCGATGAAGATCAACAGCGGCGGAAAGAAACAGGTCACCAGCACGACCGTCATCTTGCCGGACATGACGTTGACCTGCTCGCGCAGTTCCATCGAACGCTTTTCCTGCAGCGTCTCCAGGGTCTCGAGCAGCGGTTCGCGAATCTCGCCGCCATAGCGTTCGACCTGGCGCAAGATACCCAGCACCGTATCCAGCTCCTCGATCGCGAGCACCTTGCCGGTTTCATACAACAGGCTGTCGGCGTCCGCGCCGGCCTCGATCTGGCGGAGTATGGGGCGGAATTCGTCCACCAGATCCGGCAGGGTTTCGCTGCCGTCCCGAACCAGGCTCGACAAGGCCTGGCGCAGATTAAGACCGGACTCGAACAGCAACACCAGCACATTGATGAACAGCGGCACCTCCCGGCGGATGCGTTCCCGGCGCTTCTTGGCACGCGAGCGCAGGACATAACGCGGCGCAAGCAACGACAGAATGACGACCATCAACAGCATCAACAGTCCAAACAGCGAGTCCGCAAACAGGCCGAAAACGCCAAACAGCAACAACGCAACCAGACCAACGGCGACGGGAAACAGAAACTGGAAGGCATAAAACACGGCGCGCGAGCGAGCGTCACGCCAACCGGCCTGGGCCAGCAGCACGCGGGTTTCGCCCGGATCCGCGAGCGCGCGGTCGATACGCTCGCCGCTTTCGGTAAAGCCTTCGACCCAGGCCGCGCCGGCACGACGCCTGGCTCCCGCCACTTGGCCACGCTCGCCCCGATAACGGCGCGCGAGTCGTTTTTCCCGCGCACCGGATACGACCGTCAGCAATAACAGTCCGACGCCGAGCACGGCGGCGGCAACCGCAACCGCCATTATCAATGCCATTGTGTTCATTGATCCGGCTCCTGAAGGCGCGCCATCATCCGCCAGATGATGAACAGCCCGAGCGCCTCGAGCAACAAGGCCAACACGATCGCGATACGGCCACCGCTGCTCTGCAGCATGGTCGCGTAATACTCGGGATTCTGCAGGTAAAAGAACGCGCTGATCGCGATCGGGATCGCCGCAACAACATAGGCCGAAAAGCGGGTTTCGCCGGTCAGCGCCTTGAGTTCACGCCCCGCGGCTTCCTGCTGGCGGATCGTTTCGATCAGACTGGCGACCACACGACGCATGGAACCACCATAACGACGATTCACACGGGCGCTCATGGCCAGAATATGCAGCGCGCGCAGCTTATGGGTCCGCGCGGCATCGGTCAGCGTGTCCTCGACGCTGGCCCCCAGGCGCACTTGGCGAGACACGCTCAGGAATACGCCCCGGATCGGGTCAGTGCTTTCCATGGCCGCACTATAAATGCCTTCTTCCAGCGTACTCCCCGCCGTGAGTGTGCGCATGAGATAGCCGAGATAATTGGGCAATTGAGCGTTGAGCTTGCGCCGGCGCGCCCGGCGGCGCTGCATCAGCACCAGCATGGCGACTACCGCCACGGCCACGGCCAACAGCAGCCCGATAACACCCAGCACCACGACCGCCAATACGCCCGCGATCAACCAAACCAGAACGATAACCCCCAGAGTCGCTGGGGACAGATCGAGCCCTGCGGCCCATACCGGTTCGGCAATCGCCCGTAACAGAGGATTTTTCGCACGCTGCTGCTGCGTCTGTGCCGCGGTATCTTCGGGCTGGAAACCGGTTCCGCCGACAGCACGTTCCTCGACATCCTCCTGCTGGGACAGGCGCCCGGCCCGTGCCATCACCAGCAAGCCGAACGCCAGCAACAACAGACCAACGATTACGGCTGCCATCCACATCACGCGGCCTGCTCGCAGCGCACGTGAACATCGCGATCCCGCTCAAGCACAAACATGGGTTGCAGCGCCAGACTCCCCCGACTGACATCACCCACGCCCTGCACCGACATCAGTCGACGCTTGCCGTCCGCCAATCGCGATACATGCACGATGACATCAATTGCAGACGCCACCTGATGTAGAAATGTTTGTTCGTCGCCGGCAAAGCCGGCAAAACCGGCCAGCAACTGCAGGCGATGGATCGCGTCGCGCGGGCCGTTGGCGTGCAGCGTGGTCATGGAACCATCGTGGCCGGTATTCATGGCCTGCAGCATGTCCAACACCTCGTCGCCGCGAACCTCGCCAACGATGATGCGGTCCGGGCGCATACGCAGGGCGTTGCGTACCAGATCGCGCGCGGTCACGGCGCGCTCGCCTTCGAGATTGGGTGGACGCGTCTCCAGACGCACGACGTGGTCGTGCTCGAGGCGCAGTTCGGCCGCGTCCTCTATGGTCAACACCCGCTCTTCGGCGGCGACCCATTGGCTGATCATGTTCAAAAACGTGGTCTTACCCGAGCCAGTGCCGCCAATCACCAGAATGTTGTCCCGCGCGGCCACCCGCTCGCGCAGGAAATCCAGCACGTCACGGGACACGGAGCCACTCTTGATCAGCTCATCTTCCGTAAGCGCGTGCTTGCGAAACTTGCGAATGGAAATGCAGGGACCGTCCAGCGCCAGCGGCGGAATTATGGCGTTGACCCGACTGCCGTCGGGCAGCCGCGCATCGACCATGGGGGTGGATTCGTCCAGCCGCCGGCCAAGCGGCGCCAGAATACGCTGAGCCACGCGCAGAATATGAGCGTCGCCGGAAAAACGCACGTCTTCGGCCACTAATCGGCCACCGCGCTCGGTATAAACACTGTCCGGCCCATTGACCACGATGTCATCGATCTCATCGTCATCGATAAGCGTTTGCAACGGCCCGAACCCCACGAGCTCGTCGAGGGTATCGTCGGCCAGCATCAGGATTTCGGACTGATTGATCGGAACCCGGTTTTCGTTGACGTAGGCCCGCACCTGGCCACGGATGAACTCGGTGGTCTTGGCCCGCGACCAGTCCTCGATATGAAACCCGCGATCCTCGAGCAGGTTGATCATGTGCAGATGCAGCGCACCCTTGAGCTCCTGATAGCGGTCGCTGAAACGAAAGCTCTCGGGCGACATCTAACGCTTACCCTTGCTGAACCAACCACGGATACCCGACGCCTTCTTGCTGCCTTTGGGCGCCACGCCGACTATGTCTTCGACCAGTGCCTTGACGTTGCGACCGAACTCGTCCGTAGGCGCATATTCGAACATGGACTCGCCCGCGTTCATGGCCCCCAGACGCGCCGCTACGCGGCCACCGAGCTTGCCCGCCAGCGGCATATCCAGCAGCTCGGCAAGGCGCTCGGCGTCGATACCGACATCGGCGCGGATATTACTCACCACGAGTTGGAGCGTCGACAAATCCACGCCACGGCTCCGAAGCTCCTGCACCAGTGTCTTGTTCTGGCGGCTGCGCAACACAGACTGGTCGGACAGCAACAAGGCATGCGTGCTGCGCGCCACCAACGCCGACAACGCATCCGTGCCCAGACCACTGTCAGCGCACACGACGGTATAGTCGAACAGCCGGCAAAAGATCTCCAACAGCCGGTCGAGATCGTGCGCTTCGTCCGCCAGGCGGCTTCCGACAAAATCCTCCGGCAGGGCCAGCATGTAAACGCCATCATCGAGCTGCTGAAATGCGCTGTCGATCAGGGTTTCGTCGCAACGCTCGACATCGCGCAGGATATCCAGCGCCGTGTAGTCCTGGGCGCCATCGAACATGATGGCGGCATTGCCGCCGGGCAGACTCAGATCCAGCAGCAGCACGCGCTGCTCCCGCTCACGGGCGGATTCCAGCACGAATGCAATATGCCCTGCCAGAAACGACAACAACGGCGATTGCGGCGAGCTGAGCACGCTGACCAGCCGTCCGCCGTTTTGCGTATCCGCTGGCCGCACAGGCTGACGTTTGCGTTTGAGGACACGTTCGAGCAACGATGCGAGCCGTTCGTCGTCGCGCCCCGCCACAAAAAAATCCTCGGCGCCCGCGCGCATGGCAACCAGCACCCGATCGCCGCTGTCCTGACGCCCGACCGCGATCACCGGCAACTGCGGATACGCCTCGCTCAGCGACTCGACAATCGCCGCCGGACCGGCGGTATCGTCCTCGAACTGCACGAATACCAACGAGACGTCCGGCGTGTTCCGGATTTCGGCCACGCTCTCGCCGGCGGTGCGCGCGTCCCCGGGCAGGATGACGATGTCGTTGCCCAGGCACGACTGCAACCAATCCCGGCTATCGTCGCCCTCTGCCAGCAATAACGCCTGAACCGCCATCCATGCTCCTTCAATGAAAACCGCTGATTCAGTCTAGCGTGTGAAACCCGTATCCGGCGGACGACGCTCGAAATCCCCGGTCTCCTGGAAAAACAGCTCGCGGTTATCCGGATTGTAGTTGTCGTATTCCTCGCCCGGCAGCTCGACCTCGGTGCCGCGTGCCAGCGGGGTCACCAGATGCGGCGTGACCACCATGATCAATTCCCGGTTCTGACGGTTGTAGCGGGTGGTCCGGAAAAACGAACCGATGTAGGGCAGATCGCCCAGCCACGGCACCTTGTCGACGTTGGCCGCCAGGTTCTGATCCACCAGACCGCTGAGGATGAAGCTCTCGCCGTCGCCCAGCTCCACGGTGGTATCAGTGCGGCGCACGCGGATGCCCGGCACCGTAATGCCCTGCAAGGTGACGCCGGCATCGAAATCCAGCTCGCTGACTTCGGGCGCCACCTTGAGCACGATACGGTCTTCCTGCAGCACCGTCGGCGTGAGCGACAGACGGATGCCGAATTCCTTGAACTCGATGCTGATGGCATTGTTACCCGTGCCCCCGCCGCCACCCTGGGCGACCGGAATCGGGAACTCGCCGCCAGCCAGGAACGTCGCCGTCTGGCCACTCATCGCCACCAGCGAAGGTTCGGCCAGCGTACGCATGAGGCCGCGCCGTTCGAGAATGCTCAACAGGCCGATGGTGTCCTTGTTGCTGTCGCTCAAAACCAGGTTGAACGCGTCACCAATCGGCTGGAAACCGGTGCTGGACAACAACGCCGTGCCACCGCTGGCTCCCTCGACCCCGGCCGACACACCCGGCGGCGATACGCCGACCGCGGATTCACCCGGCTGGTTGCTGATGAAATTGAAGCCGATCTGGCGCATCGCGCTACGGCTGACTTCAGCAATCTTGATATCGGTCTGGACCTGCGTCTTCAGATTCTTGCGCTTGCCGTCTAGCAGCACATCCGGCAGATCACCGGCGCCGATGATGAGCGGAAAACGCGTCGGCTGATCGGAGTCGTTCATCCAGACCAGCAGGCTGGTATCGCCCCGTTTCTCCCCGGTCAGCAGCACCTCGCGGGCGCTGAGCACATTCACGCTGGCGATCTCGGGATCCCCTAGCGCGACACGGTTGATCCGGCGCGGTGTATTGACCAACCGCTGCTGGCCGACACCGACCTGGATCGATTCCGCGTTTTTGGTCGTGCCGACCGCGGTCTGTCCCCAGGCCGTACTGGCGCAAAACAACGCCAGCCATGCCCCAAGCAGGATCCGTTGTGTGGTGATAATGCCCCTCATGCTGGCTTCCCTGTTCTGATCTGTTGTCGTATCACCGCAGCGCCGGCCGGGTTCAATACGGCCGGCTGATAACGCTCGACTCCGCCCCCTGGTACACCTCGATACTAGCGCGACGCGGCGTGCGCCGCCGCGCGTTGCGCGCCGGGGGCGAGGGTTTGTTTTCGGCCTTTTGCTCTTCCTCGACCTTCGCCAGTTCCTTGAGCGTGATCACACCCTCTGCGTTCGCTTGGTCCTTGTCTTCGTCCGACGTGTCGGATGTTTCGTCCGCCATCGCCACCAACTCGGCCGAAGGCGACAGCGTTTCCGGCGTATCGGCATTTTCGGACTCGGACTCAGAATCGGAGCCAGCGGCAGCGACCTGCCCGATCACGCCCTCTTGCCCCGCAGCGTCGTCCTCCCGCTCCGGCGAACGCAGCGCCAGACGCAGCTCGCCGAGGCTCGCGCCGAGCATTACCCGAGTCGTCTGATCACCCGGCACGGCGAGCACCGCGGTGCTACTGCCGCGACGGCCATTGGAATCGTCATCCTCCCCCTCACCACCGCTGATCAATTGCTTGTGGTACGCCAGCACCCGTGCATTCTTCAGCAGGATCCGCGACTGGCTGTCCTCGACCTGATCGCCCGAGGAGCGCAGATAGATGAGCACATCCACGAAATCGCCCGGCTGCACAAAGCCACCCACAGCGATCACATCGGATATGGATAACGACATCGCCTGCGTACCCGGCGGAATCGCCTGCGCCAGCGCATTGGGCCGGCCGAACGCCGCCTCGGTTACCGGCGACCCGGTATCCACGGCACGCACCGGCTCCCGGCCCACGACCTCGCTCACATCGGTGAAATACTGAGGCGGCTCCACCGAAATCGGCACCAGCTCCACCGCTTCGGCCTTGACCGGCTCGTACGGCACGAGCGGCTTGATCGCCACCACCGCCAGCACCTTGTCCTCCTCGGGCGGCGGCGCCTCGGCGGCCGCATCCGGCCCGCTCTCGATCTGGCGATTCATGTAATACGCCGCCACGCCGAACAATACGGCCAGTGCAATCAACACGAACGCGAATGTTCGTAGTGCGGTTGAACTCATCTTTCCCCCTAGTGGCGCCTAGCGGCCATACGGTTATATTACATGCCTACGGTCTAGAGCTGCACCGAGGCATCGACCTCAAATGTACCCAACGATGGCGGCAATGGCCCCAGCAACGGAAAATTGATACTCAACTTCTGAAGTGTTGAGCAATTATCAAAGTTGACCCCCACTAAATACGTATATTGGCCGCCAGTAGCCGGCAGCGCGGGTCGTTTCGGATAAATACAGCTATTACTGTTCAATTCACCACGCTCAACGCCAAGAAAACTCGCCACCACCCGGTTTGCTGCATCCTGCGCGGCATCCGGTGCGGAATTATCGTAATCCTGCGTCAAAGGCGACACCGCAACAGCAGCTTGCGCGCCTGTGGTTACCGCATCAATTGCGACCCGGTATACAACAAACGTATATCCGTAAAACAGCAACACGAGAAACACCACAATAAATATGGGCAGCGAGAACACAAGCTCGGTGGCCGCAACTCCACGCTCTTGCCGGTGGATACTAGTCACGAGCAGGTCTCTTTAACAGATTCACCGGCCGACGGCGGTAGCGCTGCTTCGGGTAAAAGTGCAGACCCCGAAGCAGCAATACCATTTGGCAAACCCCATTTCTGACTGTTCAAGAAATCAAAGCTGCCCGACCTTCGGACCGTCACGACCGACTGCCCCGGCGATGCCGTTCGAAACTCGATCGACGCGCCGTCTTTTATCCCGGAGACATACGCCGCGTAAAAGGGCGCTGAACTGTCGAGCTCAGCGGAAATAAACTGACAGACCGCGTTACGATAATCTACGGGAACTGAGCTCGGACTGACAGCGACCGCTCGTTGCGCTATCCGTGCCGTTTCCCGAGAAAACGTAGCCTGAGTGACGGCGTAAACCGCATAAAAAAAACCCGCAAACATGAGACCGATCACCACAGGCAACACGAGCGCGAACTCAACCAACGTCGCCCCGGATGAGCGTTTACGTTTCATGAACACGGCCGCCGCCTCGCTAATATCACGCTAGTGGCCATCCACTCGCTAACGCCCTGCCGCTTCAATAAGCAGCCGCATCACAATTGGCCACCTTATTCCTAGCTACCCAGCGTTAGGATTGGTGCCACCAAGGGCGCCACTCACGAGTCCGCTAAGGGTGCTGAGACTGCCACTCAGGGCAGTATTAGCGGCGAACACCAAGGCAATACTCACAACGGCAATAATGAGCGCATATTCAATCATAGTTGCCCCGCGCTGCCGCTTGGTGTCGACAGCTATTACTGCGCACACGTAAGAGACCAAAGCATCGAGATAATTTTTCATGACTACTCTCCGTAAAAATTCTGCAACTTGAACACAAGTGCATACTGCACAAGTGAGACTGGTCCGTTCACTCACAGTATCGGCCTTCGATGAAAATACTTTAGCCGACAACAGTTTTTAATGGCCAACGATAGCTGTACATTTATACAATCAAACAAATCTATCGCCAACGATGATGAAGATAACGGATGCCGACAGATATGACTACTGTTCGGCATCCGCTTCCGATTTATTTTGCGGTAAGCTTCCCCGTCCTCAAGTTCATAATTTAACCTGATTATGTATCAAGCTCAGCTCGCTTGTTCGAGCTTGTGGCAGGCCTGAGCCGAACGTTTTCTCGCAAAGGCGCAAAGGACCAAATGGGATCAATGGCGCTGCCTTGGCTTTGCGTGAGGCATGTCTTGTTCTTGATTTCTCGCAAAGCCCGTCCGCGAAGGGCCGGCTGAATTTCAGACATAATCAAGTAATTTAATGTGCTGACGGTTAACTAGCTTCTTGCAAGAAATCCTGCTCATCTCTACATACGAGATGGACGACGAACCAACGTGACTCCAGTTTTGCGCACAACACTCCATAACCACGTCTGGCTTATCTTCTGCTCAGCCATCTATGTACTTGCCAGCTGGTACGTCGTTTCGAGTACACCGCAAGCGCAATTCGATACGTCACGAAACTGGCTTGTTTGGCTGAACCTAAGCATTCCGCTTCTAATAGGTCTCATCATTGGACTTGGCTTCAACGTCATAGTAATAAGACATCCACGTCGGCCACTAGCGCATCTATCGCACCAAGTGCGCCACGCCTTTCATCGCCATAACGTGATGAGTGCGGCGATAATTTTGTTCCTACTCCCACCGGTACTTCATTATTTCCTCGAGATGAAATCTCTAATCCCATATCTGATGCCGCACAAATGGGATTTATTTTTCTCGCGCCTGGACTTCTGGATTTTCGGCGGTCGCCACCCCTATGAATATCTAGAATTCTTAATCCAATGGCCCTGGCTCTATCGTCTGCTTTCGTATATCTACCACGGACTGTGGCCCGTGGTGTGTTGCTCTGTGGTTGCATATAGCGCGGCAATTTCACCGGAGAGTTTTTCTAAATCACGCTTTCTATTGAGCTTTTTCCTCTCATGGATCATCGTAGGGTCGATTTGCGCTATCGCATTTGATTCCGGTGGACCCGTCTTCTTTCGCGAGTACACTGGATTAGCAACTTACGACCCCCTTGTCGATCAGCTGCGGCGGGCAGCCGGAAGCAATGAATCGGGCGCCTACGGTCTCGTTCAGCTTTTGAAGACACATCAATCACCTTCATTGGCCGCCCCGCCTGGACTCGGTATCTCGGCAATGCCCAGCATGCACGTTTCTGCAGCTTTTTTGGTATTCCTTCATTCTCGCGTGGCGGGCAGACTCGCGACAGCCCTCGGGCTGGTATATTTCGCCGTGATTTATATACTTTCAATAGCCCTAGGTTGGCACTACGCGGTCGACGGTCTGGCGTCGATCGTACTGACATTGGGCATCTGGAAACTTGCAGGCTTGCTAGTGAACTGCCAACCAAGCGCACCGCGAACAACGATAGCATAACGTGCGGACAGGGCCGGCTCATCAACTCGGGTTGAAACTGCAGGTGCCGCGCGCTGGGTGGTTGGAAGCACTCCATTCCAGACGGATACGCCGCTTGTTTCAAATTCGCCTATACACCACGATTGAGCATAGCTCTGATAAATCTGCCATCAAACAATATAGCGGCTGCCACTCGGGCGCAGCAATCCGCGCACACAAAAAAGACCACGACTCAAATTCGCTCACAATAAATAACGTAGTCGCGAGAAGCGCTCACAATCATCTATGGCTTATTTTAGTATCGGCGGTGTACGTGCTAGCGAGCTGGTATGTCGTCGCCCATACACCCCAAGCGCATTTCGATACGTCTCTTAACAGCCTGATATGGATTGGAGTTGCTGCTCCGCTTTCCATTGGGCTGCTACTGAGTGTGTGCTTTCGGGTTGTTGTCATCCAGCATCCGCCCCGGCCGCTGCGGCATCTCTGGACTGAGGCCCGCGCACTTATCGATAAACAGCAAATCGCCAGTGGGCTGCTAGTGCTCTTTCTGCTGTCACCGATGATTTTTTATTTTTCCCAGATTAAATCGCTAATTCCGTATCTGAATCCGCAGGATTGGGATACTACATTCGCGCGACTTGACACCTGGATCGCCGGCGGACGGCATCCCTACGAATACCTGGACGCCCTTCTTAATTGGCCCTGGCTCTACCGGCTCTTGTCGCATTTCTATCACGATCTATGGGTTGTCGTATGTTTTGGCGTTATCGCTCATGTCGCATTCGCCACACGCGAAAGCTTCGAAAAATCCCGGTTTCTTCTCAGCTATTTTTTATGCTGGATTTTGATCGGCAGCGTCTTCGCAATCGCGTTCAACTCAGGGGGGCCGATTTTCTTCCACGATTACACCAGCCTCGGGACATACGACCCGCTCGTGGCGCAACTGCGTCGTCTCGCCGGTAGTGACGAAACCGGAGCCTATGGTCTGGCGCAAATGCTGGCGGGGTTTCGTTCGCCAATAGTCGCACCACCTCCGGGGATGGGGATTTCGGCGATGCCGAGCATGCATGTTTCCATGGCGTTTCTGGTCTTTCTGCATTTCCGCAAGAAAACGCGGTTTGCTCGAGTCTTGGTCACGCTATTCGCAGGCATGATTTTCGTGCTATCAGTCGCGCTTGGTTGGCACTATGTCGTAGATGGCCTTGCCGCGATATTGCTTACCACCGGTATCTGGTGGCTCGCAGGATGGATGGTTCGATCGCAGCCTGTGCGATATTGATAAACAGTAGCGTCCACTCTCAGATTTTGGGTCCGTTAAGGGTCACGCCTTACATTTCACACCAAGACCGCAAAACTCCAAGCGACAACCGATACATCGCTGTCAGCTTACGGCCTGAGCCGAACTACGACGCTTTCCGCGTTCTGGTCACGGGAACGGACCCTACAATGCACACGATCCGAAAAAGCCAAGTGTCAAATCGCTCCAGCGATGGCTGACGTCGCCGGGATCCTCATCGGTTTGCCCGCCATGCACGTACAAGGCTTTCTGTATGGAATGATCCGAATCACGACACAGATGGGGGGTGCATTATCGGTGCTGTAGATCGATCTGACGCTTGGCACAACGGGACGCGCGAGCCGGTACGCCATCTGGTTCTGGTGCTGGGCGATCAGCTTGACCCGGACTCGGCTGCGTTCGACGGTTTCGATGCGCACGGGGATGTGATCTGGATGGCCGAGAACGAGGCCGAGGCTACCCATGTCTGGTGCCATAAGAAGCGCCTGGTGCTGTTTTTTTCGGCCATGCGCCATTTTCGTGATCGACGCCTGAATGCGGGCCTGCGCGTGGTGTATCACGCATTGGCTAGCGACCGGCGCCATGACAGTGGCCACGACTTCGCTGCGATTCTGCGAGCTTCGGTACGGCGGCTGACACCGGAACGTCTGGTGGTGCTCGAGCCGGGCGACTGGCGGGTGGCTGATATGCTTTCCAGGGTTGCCGACGAGCTGGGCCTGCCGCTCGATGTACGAGCCGATCGGCATTTCTATTGCGGTATCGATGAATTCGGCGATTGGGCCGGTGATCGCAAACGTGTCGTGCTCGAGGACTTCTACCGCCACATGCGGCGTACGCACGGCACGCTGATGGATGATGACGGCCCCGCCGGCGGTGCCTGGAATTTCGACAAGCGCAATCGGCAGGCCTTTGGACGCGACGGGCCCGGCGAGCTGCCGGCGTCCGTGACATTCGAGCCGGACGCCTGCACGCGGGACGTCATGGCGCTGATCGAGCGGCGCTACCCCGACCATCCGGGATCGACGGACGGCTTTGACCAGCCGGTGACGCCGGAGCAGGCGCAGCGTGCGCTCGATGACTTCATTGCGCACCGCCTGGCCGATTTCGGCCCCTGGCAGGATGCGCTCTGGACGGATACCCATCTGCTGTACCACTCGCGCCTGTCGGCCGCGCTCAATCTGGGGAATTCCGGGGACAGTATATTTATTTCCGGCTCCAGGTCAGACGTTAGAACAACGCGGTCAGTTTTCGCTTTGACCGATCGCCGACTCGGCATAACGAAACATCACCGTGCGCCGCGTCCGATCCAGCAGGCGTGGTTGACGACAGATGCGCTCGCACGTCGGCTTGCACTTGTCATAAGAGCCGTTACGCTTTTACCAGCGTAGCGAGATCTTGCGCATAAACGTCAACGCTCGTCGTTCTGGTCGTTTCCGTGTTCTTGGCCTGTACTGCGTTGCACGGCGTAGTCGACACGCTCGCCAGCGTCAAGCGTATCCTGAATCCGTGCTCGAACGCTGGCCTCGAATTGATTTTGACCTTCAGCGTTATCGGGTAGCTTCGCCTTGGCGTACTCCTGCGCGGTACCGAGCACGGCATAAGCCGGGCCAAGCTCGGGAAATGCCGCCAACGCGTCAACCTGGGACAACTGCTCGAAGGCGATAGCACGGTTCGGTCGGATTGCATCGTCGAGCAAATCACCCAGGTCGCGATTGCCCTCGAACATATCGAGCGTGAGCGTCACCTTCTGCTGTGTCTCGTGGCTGCTGATTTCGTTCAACGCTAGCCGGTTAACACTCAAGTCTCGCGCGACGTAAAGCGTAGACCGCCCGCCCTGGGACTGCGCGAACCGCGACCAATCCAGATCAAAGCCTGATTCGTCCGCCAGCTGCTC
>Ga0206123_10000349_pt1 | contig 45952 bp, 38 predicted proteins | sample Helgoland_Spring_2_FD_160086 | JGI IMG/M metagenome (GOLD analysis project Ga0206123, IMG submission 160086) | Pelagic subsurface seawater microbial communities from Kabeltonne, Helgoland, North Sea - Helgoland_Spring_Bloom_20160316_1 | ecosystem: Environmental > Aquatic > Marine > Epipelagic ...
CCATTAAAAAATGGAATAAAAGCGAACCAAAATCTAAAGCTTTGGCTGACAAGAATTGGAACGCGATAATTAAAAAATAAATGCACTTTTTTAGATCAATATCAATCATTTCAATACTGTTTTTAACAGTATCTACTTCATTTGCACAAAACTCAGAAAAAGTAAGAGTTGAGCATTTTAACTTAAAGAAGAATGTTGCGATTTCTGCTTATGACGCTGTTTCATACTTCTCTGGAGAGCCCACAAAAGGACAACCAACATTCGCTCTCCAGCACAATGGTGTAGTTTATTTCTTTTCAACAAAAACGAACAAAGCTCTATTTATAGAAAATCCTGAAAAATATGAGCCTGCTTACGGAGGTTGGTGCGCTTATGCCATGGGACTATCGAAAGCTGAAAAAGTATCGATCAATCCTAAAACATATAAAATTATTGACAATAAACTTTATTTATTCTACAACAAACTTGGTACTAATACCAAGGAAAAATGGGATAAAGAAGATGGAGAAAAATTAAAAGCTAACGCAGATAAAAATTGGAATAAAATTGTTTCAAAATAAGTTTTAAGAAATGTTAAGTATAAAAAATTTACAAGCAAGTATTGAAGATAAAGAAATCCTTAAAGGGATTAATTTAGAAATAAAAGCTGGAGAAGTCCATGCTATAATGGGGCCAAATGGCTCTGGAAAAAGTACTTTATCTGCTGTTTTAGCAGGAAGGGAAGAGTATGAAGTTACTGGAGGTTCAGTTGATTTTGACAACAAAGACTTGTTAGATCTAAATCCTGAAGATAGAGCTAGAGAAGGTGTATTCTTAGCATTTCAATATCCTATTGAAATACCAGGAGTAAGTAACATTAACTTTCTAAAAACAGCAATAAACGAAACTAGAGATTACCACGGCAAAGATTCTATTACAGCTAAAGACTTTTTAGCTTTAGTTAAAGAAAAATCTGCTTTAGTTGAATTGGACGCTAAATTAGCTTCAAGATCGGTAAACGAAGGATTTTCTGGAGGAGAGAAAAAAAGAAATGAAATTTTCCAAATGGCAATGCTAGAACCTAAATTGGCCATCTTAGATGAAACTGATTCTGGATTAGATATTGATGCATTGAGAATTGTTGCAAATGGAGTGAACACTTTAAAATCTAAAGATAATGCTACAGTTGTAATTACACACTACCAAAGATTATTAGATTATATCGTTCCTGATTTCGTGCATGTACTTTACAATGGAAAAATTGTAAAGACCGGAGGAAAAGAATTGGCCTTAGAATTGGAAGAAAAAGGATACGATTGGATTAAAGAAGAAGTTGACGCAGCAAGCTAAGTATAGAAAAATGACTACAACAGAATTGACAAAGAAAGATATGCTTTTAGATAGTCTGAATGAATTGGACTTTTCTAACGAGCCTCAGTTTTCTCAAGATTTAAGAACTAATGCAAAAAAAGCATTAGAAAACTTAGAATTTCCTACCTCTAAAACGGAATATTGGAAATACACAAGAATTGGGAAAATCATAAATAAAACTTATGGAATTCAGCACGAAGTTTCTGATTCTAATATTGATATTTCAAGTTATTTAATCCCTGAATTAGATGCAAACATTGTGGTATTGGTAAATGGTTTTTTTAGAACCGATTTATCACAAATAGAAACTGGGAAAGGGCTAGAGATTAGCTCACTAAAAAATGCTATAACTAAAGAAGATGCTTTTATTAAAGATCATTTAGGAGAAATTGCTAAAGCTGAAAAAGAACTTTTTATCGCTTTAAACACACTTTGTTTTACAGATGGTGTTTATATTGATTTGAATAAAAATGCTGTAATTGAAAAACCAATTCACATCATTAATATTACAAACAGTAACAACCTAATTTCTAACACAAGAACAATTGTAAAAGCTCATGATAATTCTTCTGTTAAGATTATAGAATCATTTGTAAATCTTCAAGGTGAAGAAAGTTTCACAAACAATGTTTCTGAACTATTTTTAAATCCAAATTCTAATGTAGAATACAATAAAATTCAAAATAAAGAAGGAGAAAGTTACCAAATATCAACTGAGCAAATTTATCAGCGAAAGGATAGTAATTTTACTATTAATACAATTACGTTGCAGGGCACTTTAGTGCGAAACAACTTAAATATAGAAGTACACGGAGAAGGTTGTGAAACCAACTTGAATGGAATTTATTTAGGGAAAGAAAAAAACCACACTGACAATCATACCGTAGTAGATCATTTAAAACCGAACTGTAACTCTAATGAAGTTTACAAAGGAATTTTAGATGACAATTCTGTCGGTGTTTTTAACGGAAAAGTTTTTGTTAGACCAGATGCTCAAAAAACAAATGCTTTTCAGCAAAACAACAACATCTTATTAACTGATAATGCTGTAATTAACTCTAAACCTGAGTTAGAGATTTATGCTGATGACGTTAAATGTAGTCACGGTTCTACAACCGGGCAACTGGATGAAGAAGCTATCTTTTACTTACAAGCTCGTGGAGTTAGTAAAAGAAGTGCAATTAACATGATGATTACTGCTTTTGTAAAAGATGCTTTAGATAACGTTAGTATTCCTACTCTTAAAGATTACATTGACATAAAAATTGAGAAGATACTTGGAAACTAAAACTAGCATATTAGATATTGAAAAGGTTAGAAGTGATTTCCCAATACTTTCGCGTGAAGTTAATGGTAAGCCCTTAGTTTATTTAGACAATGGTGCTTCGTCTCAAAAACCAAAACAGGTTATTGATGTGATTACTCGTTACTACGAGCATAAAAACAGTAATATTCATAGAGGAATTCACACCTTAAGTCAAGAAGCGACAGATGCTTATGAAAAAGCAAGAAAAACGGTTCAGTCTTTTACTAATGCTCAGCATGAGCATGAAGTAATTTTCACTTCAGGAACTACGGACAGTATTAATTTAGTTGCTTCAAGTTTTGGTAAAAAACACATCCAAAAAGGAGATGAAATTCTCATTTCCACAATGGAACACCACTCTAATATTGTGCCTTGGCAAATGATTTGCGAAGAAAAAGGGGCTGCTTTAAAAGTTGTACCGATTAATGATAAGGGTGAGTTTTTAATGGAAGGGTTCGAGCAATTGCTTTCAGAAAAAACAAAACTGGTTGCTGTAACGCATGTTTCAAATACGTTAGGGACAATAAACCCGGTAAAAGAAATTATTGAAAAGGCCCACCAAAAAGGAGCTTTAGTTTTAATTGATGGAGCTCAAGCTGTTCCTCATACAAAAGTTGATGTTCAAGAGTTAGATTGTGACTTTTATGTTTTTTCTGGACATAAAATGTTTGGTCCAACTGGAGTTGGTATTCTTTACGGGAAAGAAAATATTTTAAATGATATCCCTCCTTACAAAGGTGGTGGAGATATGATTAAAACTGTTACATTCGAAAAAACGACTTACAACTGCTTACCACATAAATTAGAGGCAGGAACTCCCAATATTATCGGAGGAATTGGTTTGGCTGCTGCTATTGATTATATGAATGCAATTGGCATTGATAGAATTGAAGCTTACGAACATGAGTTACTAACTTATGCTACGGAGCAAATTAAACAAATTGAGGGTGTTAGAATAATTGGAGAAGCAGCTCAAAAAGCAAGTGTTTTATCATTTGTAGTTGAAGGGACTCACCCATCTGATATAGGAATGATTATAGATAAACTAGGTATAGCTATTAGAACTGGCCACCATTGCACAGAGCCATTAATGAATCGATTAGAAATTCCAGGAACTGCTAGAGCTTCTTTTGCTTTCTATAACACTTTTGAAGAGATAGATATTTTTATTACAGCTCTAAAAAGAGCAATTAAAATGCTTTTATAATGACTATTAAAGAAGCCCAAAATGAAATAATTGACGAGTTTGCTCTATTTGAAGAGTGGATGGATAAATACGAGCATATTATTGAGCTAGGTAAAGATTTACCAATTATTTCGACTGAACATAAAACAGAAGAAAATTTAATTAAAGGTTGCCAGAGTAGAGTTTGGCTTCATGCTGATTTAGTTAATGATAAAATTATTTTTTCTGCGGATAGTGACGCTATTATTACCAAAGGAATTATTGCATTAGTAATTAGAGTTTTTTCTAACCATACACCAAAAGAGATAGCTGAAGCTGATTTATTTTTTATTGACCAAATTGGTTTAAAAGAGCACTTATCTCCAACCAGAAGCAATGGATTGTTGGCAATGGTAAAACAAATTAAAATGTACTCAATTGCATTTCAAGCAAAAGCATAACAGATGGAAGAAAACACAGAACATAAAAAAGAAATATCAAAAAAAGACGTTGAAGGTTTGGTGATAGAAACACTAAAAACGGTTTATGATCCAGAAATACCCGTTGATGTTTATGAAATGGGATTGATTTATGAAATTAACGTTGATGATGATTTTAATGTTGAAATTATAATGACATTAACCTCTCCATCATGCCCAGTTGCTGAAAGTATGCCTGAAGAAATCAGACAAAAGGTGGAGGCTATGTGGAGTGTAAAGGCTGCTACAGTTGAATTAGCTTGGGAACCTACTTGGGATAAAGAAATGATGAGCGAAGAGGCGAAGCTGGAATTAGGATTTATGTAACTGATTTTCAGTTAAAAAAGAAAACATTCATCTTCAAAAAGTATTATTTTACCGAAAACAGAATGCTTTTCATCTAATTAAAATTATCATTAAACTATTTTATAGTAATTTACAGTGTTAGTACGCAACCCAAATTCGTATAAACACGTATTATCTTGTACTAATATTAAGAAAGTGATATGAAAAAAATATTTACAACCATACTTATCCTTTTAGTTATAGTAAATGTAAATGCTCAATGTCCTACATTACCTCCAGCGACTACAGATGGATGTGGACTATCTGGATCAAGTGTTCAACTAAGCGCTACTGGATCAACTGGAATCTATAATTGGTACTCAGCTCTAACAGGAGGGACTTACTTAGGGTCTGGATCAACATTTAATACTCCTACAATTCTCGCAAGCACCAATTACTTTGCGGCAGCTGCAAACGCACAATCAGCACTAACCTTAGATGGATCAAATGATTACGTAGCGCTAAACATGTCCTATACTAATCTTGGAGAGATTGGGCAAATAACTGTTGAAGCATGGATAAATACATCTGAAAGTGGAACAGGAAACTTTGACAACTGGGCTATTGTTGATTTTGACAGAAGTGAATATTTTAACCTATTTATTTCTGGAAGCAATGGTCAAGTAGGTTTTAGCACGACAAACACAACAGGAACAATTCATGATTTTTATTCTGGTTCAGGTAATTCTGTTAATGATGGTAATTGGCATCATATTGCTGCAGTATATAATGGCACTGATAAAATAATTTATATTGATGGAATTGAAGTTGCTAGAAGTATAAATGCTCACAGTGGGAGTGCTTTAGGAACAGGAACAAACCGTTTTGGCTTTATTGGTGACGGTTCTGAAGCACCAACATTTAATGGGTCAAGAAATAACCTTTATTATAATGGATCTATAAACGAAGTGAGAATATGGGGCACAACGAGAACAGCATCTCAAATTTTAAATAATAAAGATTTACCCCTATCTGGTTCTGAACCAAACCTAAATGCATATTATAACTTTAATGAAGCTTCAGGAACTGTTTTAAATGATATTTCAGGGAATGGAAATACAGGGACACTATTTAACTTTAACACATTAACAGCATGGACTACCGGAAATTCCCTCAGTATTCCTTCTTGCGAAAGTCCAAGAACTATTGCTACAGCAAATATTATTGGCACTGGACTAACTGACCAAAAATTAAGTTGTGGTTCAACTTCTTTAACATTAGATGCTGGTGCTGGATTTTCATCTTACCTATGGAGTACAGGAGCAACAAGTCAAACAATTAACGTGTCAGAACAAGGCCTTTATAGTTTTGCGGCATCAGGTGCTGGAGGATGTGCTGTAAATGATACTGTTTCTGTTGTAGGTTTTACATCTTCAGGTAATTCATTAGATTTTGATGGCTCAAATGACAGAATAGCAATACAAAACATGAGTTATAATAGTGCAGGGCTAACAGCATTAACTGTAGAAGCTTGGGTTAAAACAAGCTCTGGAGGTAATCAAGTAATCACCTCTTTTGATAGAAATCAATTTTGGAGATTAGAAATTAACGGCAGTGGGGCAGGTACAGGTCAAGTTGGATTTGATTTAATGACAAGTGCAGGTCAGTTAGATTTCGGAAGTACAAGCAGAGTAGATGATGGAAACTGGCATCATGTTGCTGGTGTTTTTAATAATGGTACTGTAAACATTTACATAGATGGTATATTAGATGCTTCCACATCAACAGGAGCAACATTTGGAACTAACACAACTAGATATGGCTTTGTTGGTATTGGATCAGAGGCAAATACTTTTAATGGAAGTACCGGTCCAAATGATGAATACAACGGAGAAATGGATGAGCTTAGAATCTGGAATGTAGCCAGAACTGAAACTCAAATTAGAAATGGAATGTGTGCTCACATTTCTGGGAACACAAATGGTTTACAAGTGTATTACAAATTTGACGAGTCATCTGGAACACAAATTAATGATTATAACACTTCAACAATAACTAATGGAACTATGATTAATTTTGGTGGAGCTGCCCATACAAACTCTGATGTTCCTTTAGGAGATATATCCACTTACACTTATACAAATTCTTGGGGTGGACAAACTATAAGTTTAAATTCGTGTGATGGTGACAATGTCATACTTAGTAATATTACTGGAAACCCTTCAGGAACTCACTTGTATTTTGTGAATAACAATCCAACAGATATTTCAGGAATTTTTAACTATAACTCTGGAAATCATTACTATGGAAGCTTTATTGCCAGAGGAACAACTCCTCAACATGATATTAAATGGGAATATCCTGGTCACAATTTAGTTTTACCTGCGGATGAATCCGAGCTAAGCATTTTAACTAGGTTAAATAATTCAACAACACCTTGGGTTCTTTCTACTTCAACAGTAAATACAACACTCCAAGAAGTAAACCTTACGAATCAAAGTTCATCTCAATTTATTTTAGATAAATTTCAAATAGCTTGGACAGGAGCCACCAATACAGATTGGGCCGTTGGAACTAATTGGAATATAGGGACTGTACCTCCAACAGGAGCTAATATTCTAATCCCCAATGTAACAAATCAACCCGTGTTAGACCAGGACAGAACAATAGGTAGTCTAACAATGAATGCTGCTGCAGATGCTGATTTAAATGGACTTAACCTCTCATTAAATCAAGATTTCACAAATGATGGCACAATCATAGCAAATAACGGAACTTTGTCTTTTGTCGGAACAAATAGTCAATCAATTATAGCGAACGCCAATTTAGCTTTATTTAATTTATCGATTAACAATAGTAATGGCGTTGCATTAACAAATGGCGCTATCGATATTTCAGGAACATTAACTTTAACTAACGGTTTATTTAACACCAACAATTCAGTTGTTTTAATTTCCAATCCTTCTGGAACAGCTAGAATAGGTGAAATAACAGGAGGAAGTATCACAGGCGACATTACTATGCAAAGATATATGAGTTCTGGTCCCACTACATGGAGATATTTAACCTCTGCCATATCTGGAACAACTCTTGCAGATTTTAGTGACGACTTTTTAACTACTGGGTTTACAGGTTCAAACTATCCTCCTTCTGCAATAAACCCTACCCCTTTTGTTTCTATTTACACTTACAATGAACCTACTCCAGGAATTATTGATTCAGGTTTTGTTCATGCTACTAATGTAACTAACCCCGTTGGTGTTGGACAAGGTATTTGGGCGTGGGTTGATGGAAATCAGGCAACTAATATTGATGTTGTTGGCCCTCCAAATGTTGGAGATATTAATATACCTATAAGCTACACCAATAATGGAACACCTTCTCAAGATGGCTGGAATTTAGTTGGAAACCCTTACCCCTCTTCTATTAATTGGGACTCTCCTGGCATTACCAGATCAAATGTTAATAATGCTATTTATATTTGGGATGCGGCTAATCAACAATACGCTAGTTATGTTGGTGGTATTGGTGCAAACGGAGGGTCTAGAAACATTCCTTCTTCTCAAGCTTTTTGGGTACAAGCAAACAGTCCTGGACCAAGTCTTCAAGTTACCGAAGCTAGTAAGTCGATTACAGATGTTAATTTTTTAAGAGTAACAGCTTCAATTGCTCCACTTAGAATTAAAACTCAAAACACTTATGGTTCTGATGAAATTGTTATCAACTTCGAACCTGCTGCATCTGTTAATTTCGATGGTGATTATGATGCAAAAAAAATAGCCTCTTCTAACCCTAATTTACCAAAGTCTTCAAGTTTATTAAACGGAATAGAATATTCTATTAATCAAATTGATCCTCAAGAAATAAATATTCCTATTAAAGTTTTAACTGGTGTAACTGGCAATCACACCATAACAATTGAAAATGCTTACAATTTCAATCCATCTTCTTGCCTTGTATTAGAAGACCTTTTTACTGGAACTTCTCATAACCTCTCTCTAGTTGATTCTTTTTCTACTGTTATTTATGACACTACTCAAACAGCACGTTTTTTACTTCATATTGGTGCTCCAATTGATATAGAAAAAACCGATATCAGTTGTTTTAATAACAATGATGCTCAAATTGTTTACACTAAAAATAGTACCAACCCTTTTGATATTACTTGGAAAGATCAAACCAACACAATTATTTCAGCTAGCACAAATGTTTTAGTAGCAGACTCTATTACCAATTTAACACCAGGAATGTATTACATAGAGACTACAGATGCTTTATGTGGCAATCAAATTGATACTATTCTCACTACTGAACCAAGTAAAGTTATCGCTCAATTTTCTGCTGATGTAGATACTATTTATTTATCGAATGGAGGCGTGGTTAACTTTACAAATCAATCAAGCAATGCCACTAATTTCAATTGGGATTTTGATGATCTCAACACTTCAAGCTTAGCTTCTCCTAGTCACCAATATACTGTTGCTGGAGAATACTTAGTTACTTTAAAAGCTGAGCAATCTGCTAATTGTTTTGAAACACTTTCTAAAGATATTGTTGTCATGGATATGCCTACAGCAATCGATGAAAACAATTCAACCAATAAATTTAAAGCTTGGATAAATAATAATACCTTATCAATTAAAGGAAATCAAAACATTAATATTGATGTTAGAAATCTTTTAGGACAAGTTTTATTTAATGCATCTGGAAAAAATCAATATGCTTTTGACCTTTCTGAAATAAGTAGCCAAATGCTTATTCTAAATATTCAAGGTAACAGCAACTCTGCTCCAATAAAAATAAACTTCATTAAAAAATAACATACATTTTGACTAAAAAAATATCACTTACAGTCCTTCTGTTTATAACACTATTGATAAGTCCAATAGAATTTTTTGCTCAAATAAATCCACCAAACGGGTGTACATTCCCTGGAGGATGCTGCCCTGATGGATTACCACCTTCTTTTTGTCCTGGATGCCCGCCATGCGTACCTGTACCTTTAAATAATGAACTAATACTACTAACAATAGCAGGCTTAGGCCTCCTGTTTTATTTTTATAAAAAGAACCTCTTACCGGCTAAAACCTACTTGAGATAAAGAAATGAGGAAGCCAGCACAAAAAACAACCTTTTTTTTACATTGTTCGTTCTTATAAAAGTAATTTTGTAGAGATGAATTTTTTATTCAAAAAAATAGCCTTACTTATCCTTTTTATAGGAGTAAACACCTACTGTTTTGCTGGTGCAATGGGGAACATGGGTGGTGGCATGGGCGGAAACATGGGTGGTATGGGAGGCATGGGTATGGGTATGGGCGGTCCTGGCGTACCGATTAACAACGGCTTAGTGTTTTTACTTATTGCTGGCTTATTGTTTGGAGCAAAACAAGTTTATGATTTATCTAAACGAAATAAGATTGTAAAGTAATAAAAACGTCTTTTAAATCCCGTTTTTAATAGCTCCTCTTCTCCACTCTAAAGCTGCATCGCCATTTAACATTTCAAATGCAGGAAATTCATCCTTAAGAATTTGAGCATCATTAAAATCAATTAAATCTAAGTCTAAAAAATCATCATATTGCGGATGTGGTTTAGAACTAGAAATAAACAATAAATTCCTATTATTTATCAATTTATCTGTTGGCCAAATCGAAGTATTAAAACCAGATGCTGTAAGTGTTTTGTATATTGATCTTAATCCCAAACCCTTTTCTCCCTCTATATAGTTAAAGCTGTTAATTAACAAGTACCCTTCTGGGTTTAATATTTTTTTAACCTCTTCTAAGCTTTCAGTAGTTAGTATATGGTTTGGAGTTTCCTCTCCTTTAAAAGTGTCAAAAATAATAGCATCATACTTTTTTGTAGTCCCTTTTACAAAATGTCTAGCATCATCAATCGTAACTTTAATCGTTTTAGGAAGTTCAAAATAATTTCGAGCGACCAATTCAATTCTTTTATCCAACTCGCAAACCTCTACATTAAAACCATTCTCAGTTAAATATTTAGCGATACTCCCTCCACCTAAGCCTAACAACAATACATTCCTATTTTCCTTTGGAAGATTCTTTAACAGTTTAGTGAAACAATAGATATAGGTAAAATAACGTTCTTCATCCAACTCAACCCTAGCGTAAGGATTATCCATTGTTTGCGAAATTCTATTCACATAAAGCCACCTAGATTTTTCGCCAACCAATGTAGAATCTTCAAAGTAATAATCATTCTCATAATCTATCACTTGAATTTTTCCGAGCAAGCCATCACTCTCAAAAATAGTTTCCTGATGTTCTCTATTTAAACCATTATTCTCTGCATGTATTTGAAAACCAGACATGCAAATAATAATTCCGAACAGTACTAGTGAATTATAATCTTTTTTTTTAACCAATCTTATAATTGGCAATGTCCCTAATATAATTCCACTAACAATAGAAGGTATTGTTAACCCGAAATTAGGAATGATATAAAACCCGTATAAAAAAGTAGCTAAAATTCCTCCGACTGTAGATATTGCATAAACGGTTCCTGCTGCTTTTCCTGGATCTTCGCCATTTTTCGAAATATTTCCAATAATTAAAGGTGAAACTGCTCCCATTAAAAATACAGGTGGAAATAAAATTAATAAAGAAGATGCTATTACTGCTGGCATTAATGACCTCATACCAAAAAGGCTAAGTGCCAACTGAGATGTAAAAGGCATTAAAACAGTAAATAAAGCTGCTACAAGTAATACTTTATAAAGTATTTTTTCATTGTCTTTTCGCGAAGACAATCTTCCTCCAAAAAAATAACCTCCGGCTAAACCTCCAAGAGTAATTGCCATTACTGATGACCAAACATATAAAGAAGATCCAAAAAAAGGGGCTAACATTTTTGCCCCCAAAAGCTCTGCTCCCATAACAGTAGCACCTTCAATAAAAGCAAGTAATAATAAAAAGTATAGCAATTGTTTTTTCATAGTCAGGGCACGAAAATACTATAAAAATTTAATCTCTTATTTTATAATTAATCGTTGACTATACATTTGATTTTCTGAAGAAGCTGTTACTAAATAAACACCTGAAGGAATACTTCTTTCTATTGGGACACCAATTAATAACGCATCTTTTACATTAACAACTATTTTAGAATAAAATTCTTCTCCTTTTGTGTTTCTTAACACTACTAATAGTTCAGATTCATAAATGTTTTTAAACTCTATTTGAACAGTTTCTCCTTTACTTGCAGGGTTTGGAAATAAACTGATTCCTTTATCTTTAGTTTGTTTTTTACTGTATTTAACCGGAACAACATTTGAATAATCAAACTCACCATTAAAATCTGTTTGTTTTAAACGATAATATGATATATCGTTATATAGTTCATAATCCGACTCGAAATATTCATTAACATTATTACTATTGCCTGCACCTGAAACAACTATAATCTCTTTCCAGTTTTTAGCATCTGTACTTTTTTCAATTGTAAAATAGTCATTATTAATTTCTGATGCTGTAACCCACTTAACATCAACTTTGTCAACATTAACATTTGCCTCAAAACTAACTAACTCAACAGGTAAAGGAGCTACACCTAAGGTGGCTGGACCATTTATATCTGGCTGATTACTCGTCCAAACAAATGCTCCACAAATCGATATTTTGTTAGAATTATCATTTCCTGGAGCAGTAATAGATCCTCCTATTGGCACTTCTATATAAGAATCACAAGGCAATTGTAAATTTTTACCATTATTAGGGAAATGTAAACGCCCTGCTACCAATAAATAAACAGGTGAGCAAGCATTTAAATTTACCGTTGATGTTAAATTAATTTGATCTCCGGCAACAATCTGTATTGTATCATAACATCCTGGAACCACCCCTAAATCCCAAATAGCCCCAGAGCTCCAAAGACCAGAACCTCCTCCTAAATTAGAAGAAATTATTGTAGCAGAACTATTATTAACGGTTATTAGTGTGATTAAAAGAAAGGCTAAATTTTTAAACATGTTGCCAAATTTTTAGGGTTTCTGTAGTAGTACGCACTATCATTAAAATAGTTTCATTAAACATAAATCACTATTTATGAATATCTTACAAGGACAACCTATTTCTCCTCATAATAATTTAATTATAGCTTAATTGAGTGTACCTTTGTTATGATGAGCACCCCTAAAACACTTATAAAAACCCTTCCATCCTCTCCTGGTGTTTACCAATATTATAATTCAGAAGGAATCATTATTTATGTTGGAAAAGCCAAAAATTTAAAGAAAAGAGTTTCCTCATATTTCACAAAGAATCAAGTTGGTAAAACCGCTGTTTTAGTAAAACAAATTATTGATATTAAAACAATAGTTGTAGGATCAGAAATTGAAGCACTTTTATTAGAGAATAACCTCATCAAAAAATATCAGCCAAAGTATAACATTATGCTTAAGGATGATAAAACCTATCCTTGGATCTGTGTTAAAAATGAACGGTTTCCAAGAATATTTTCAACAAGAAATGTTATAAAAGACGGATCTCACTACTTTGGCCCTTATGCCTCTGTAAAAATGATGAACACTGTTTTAGATTTAATTCGAGAGTTGTATCAACTTCGGAGCTGTAATTTCAATTTATCAGAAAAAAATATAATAGACAATAAATTTAAAGTTTGTTTAGAATATCATATCGGAAATTGTAAAGCTCCATGCGTTAACAAGCAAACTGAAGAAGATTACAACAATTCCATTACCGAAATAAAATCAATCATAAAAGGAAATATAAATAGTGTAACCAAACACTTAAAACCTTTAATGAAAGAGTATGCTGAGAACTTACAATTTGAAAAAGCTCAGCTGTTAAAAGAAAAAATAGAAACTTTAGAAAAATACCAAAGCAAATCAGTAGTAGTTAGCCCTACAATAAATGATGTAGATGTTTTTTCGGTTATTTCTGATGAAAAATATGGTTATGTTAACTATCTAAAAGTAATTAATGGCGCTATAATTCAAGGCCATACCATAGAGCTAAAAAAGAAATTAGACGAAACAGATGACACGCTTTTGCAAATAGGAATTGCTGAACTCAGGCAGCGATTTGAAAGTAATTCGAGAGAAGTTCTAGTTCCTTTTACACCAGAATTAGAAGATGAAAATATTCGTTTTTTAGTTCCTCAACGAGGGGATAAAAAAAAGTTGTTAGAGCTATCTGAAAGAAATGTAAAGTACTATCGTTTAGAACGGAATAAACAAAAGGCAAATGTAAGTCCAACGAAACATTCCGACAGAATATTAGAACGCATGCAAAAGGATTTGCGCATGAAAGTCCTACCCAAACACATTGAATGTTTTGACAACTCTAACATCCAAGGAACTAACCCTGTTTCAGCTTGTGTAGTTTTTAAAGATGCCAAACCTAGTAAAAAAGATTACCGCCATTTCAACATAAAAACGGTTGAAGGCCCTGATGACTTTGCATCTATGACAGAAGTTATTTACAGAAGATACAAACGTTTACTTGATGAAAAACAGCCACTACCCCAACTCATAATAATTGATGGCGGAAAAGGGCAATTAAGCGCTTCTTTAAAAAGTATTGACAAGCTTGGTTTAAGAGGAAAAATCACCATTATTGGAATAGCAAAAAAATTAGAAGAAATCTATTTTCCAGGAGACCCTATTCCTCTATATATTGATAAAAAATCTGAATCATTAAAGGTAATTCAATATTTAAGAAACGAAGCGCATCGATTTGGAATAACACACCATAGAAATAAAAGAAGTAAAGCTGCTATTACTTCTGAATTAGATAAAATTGAAGGCATTGGTTATAAAACAACCCAACAATTACTTTGGAAATTTAAATCAGTTGCTAGGATTAAAAAAGCTAAATTAACAGAGCTAGAAAGTGCCATTTCTAAAAAGAGAGCGAAAATCGTTTTTGATTTTTTTAATAAAAAAATATAAAGAATCATACTTCCACAATCTATTTTAGAACCTAAAGAGCTCATTTCTTGTTATCCTAAAAATTATAATTCGAAAAATTTAACTTTTTTATAATCTAATCATTTGGAAAATCCACTCCTGATGACTAAATTCGCAAGACTCTAGAAATTCTTAGAGAAAATAACATTTAAAAGAGGCAGAATATGGCAGAAGTAGCAAAATTAGAATTAGACGGTAAAACTTACGAATTCCCAGTAATTGAAGGGACAGAAAACGAAAAAGCAATTGACATTAGTAAGTTAAGAGCAAGTACTGGTTATATTACAATTGATCCAGGATTTAAAAATACAGGTTCTACAAAAAGTGGAATTACTTTTTTAAATGGTGAAGAAGGGATTTTACGTTATAGAGGTTATCCGATTGAGCAATTAGCTGCAAAAGCAGAATTTTTAGAAGTTGCTTACTTATTAATTTATGGAGAATTACCAACTGCTACAGAATATACAGAGTTTAAAGAAAACATTACTAAACATACATTGGTTCATGAAGATATGAGATTGTTTTTCGAAGCATACCCAGCTAAAGCACACCCTATGGGAATTTTAGCAGCTTCATTAAGTACTCTTTCTACTTTTTATCCAGAATCACAAGATCAAAACAGAGCTAAAAAAGCTGTAGATTTAACTATTCACAGATTAATTGCAAAGGTTCCTACTTTGGCTGCATGGTCATTTAAAAATGCAATGCGTCATCCAGTAATTTATCCTCAAAACAATTTAGATTACTGTGAGAACTTTTTAAACATGATGTTTGCAATGCCTACAGATGAGTACAAGGTTGACCCTGTAGTTTCAATGGCATTAAACAAATTGTTAATTCTTCATGCTGATCACGAGCAAAACTGTTCTACGGCAACTGTAAGAGTAGTAGGGTCATCCCAAGCAAACTTATACACTTCAATTGCTGCTGGAGTTTCTGCACTTTGGGGACCATTACATGGAGGAGCTAACCAAGCTGTAATTGAAATGTTAGAAGCAATTAAAGATGATGGTGGAGATGTTGAAAAATGGATTGCTAAAGCAAAAGATAAAGAAGATTCATTCAGATTAATGGGGTTTGGACACAGAGTTTATAAAAACTTTGACCCAAGAGCAACAATCATAAAAAAGGCTGCTGACGAAGTGTTAGATGCTTTAGGAATTAATGATCCTGTTTTAGATATTGCAAGACACTTAGAAAAAGTTGCTTTGGAAGATGAATATTTCAAATCAAGAGGGTTATATCCAAATGTAGATTTCTACTCAGGAATTATATATAGAGCATTAGGAATTCCTTCTGAAATGTTTACTGTAATGTTTGCTTTAGGAAGATTACCAGGATGGATTTCTCAATGGAAAGAAATGATTGAAGATGGCGCTCCAATTGGAAGACCAAGGCAAGTTTACACAGGTGAAAATGCAAGAGATTTCGTTGACATTTCAAACCGTTAAAAAATAAAACAATTCTAAAACCTCTGATTTTTTCAGAGGTTTTTTTATACCCTATTTTTAAATTTACCGCTAGTGTATTTTCGAATAAAATACCAGTCGAATATCTTACATTTGTTTTATGGATTTATTGCATGTAAAAAGAGTTTATAAGAGCTATGCAGAACATAAAGCTTTGCACAATGTTTCACTACATGTTAAAGAGCAAAGTATATTTGGTTTACTTGGCCCTAATGGTGCTGGAAAAACAACACTGATTAGAATTATCAATCAAATTACCGGACCTGATAAAGGTGAAGTGCTGTTTTTAAAAGAAAAATTAGCTCCAAAACACATTGCTCAAATTGGATATTTACCTGAAGAAAGAGGTTTATATAAAAAAATGAAAGTTGGAGAGCAAGCCCTTTACCTTGCCCAATTAAAAGGAATGAATAAAGCCGAAGCTAAACAAAAGCTAAAATATTGGTTTGAGAAGTTTGAGATAGATGGATGGTGGGATAAAAAGATAGAAGAGCTATCAAAAGGAATGGCTCAAAAAGTACAGTTTATTACTACTGTTTTACATGAACCTAAACTGTTAATATTAGACGAACCATTTTCTGGTTTTGATCCAATTAATACTAACCTGATTAAAAAAGAAATTTTAGAATTAAGAGATAAAGGTTCAACCATTGTTTTTTCTACCCACAATATGGAATCTGTAGAAGAAATTTGTGATGATATTGCTTTAATTAATAAATCAAGAAAAATATTAGATGGTAAAGTAATTGATATTAAAGAGCAATATAAATCCAACATCTTTGAAATTGTTTTTGTTGGAAACATGATAGCATTTTCTACAGCTTTATGGACAGCCTTTCAAATATTAGAAAAAAAACAAGTTGATAACAGAATTCATGTTAAGATTAGAGCTAACAAAACAAGTGATGTAAATGAATTACTTCAAGTTATTGTCAGTAAAGTTCAGGTAATTTCAGTGCATGAACTTACACCAAGCATGAATGATATTTTTATTCAAAAAGTACAAGAAGTAATGCCAGAAACATTAGAAAAGGAGGCTGTAGATGAATAAAATAAAACTAATAATCGCAAGAGAGTATTTAACTCGTGTTAAAAAGAAATCATTTATTCTGATGACTTTATTAGGTCCTATTTTAATGGCAGGACTAATGATTGTTCCTATATGGCTAGCAACTAAAGACAAGGACTTACAACGAATTGAAGTAATTGATGAAACAGGAATGTTCATTAACATGTTTGATAACACTTCCGAACTTCAATTTAAAGATGGTTTCCGATCTATCAAAAAAGCTAAAGCTGATTTATATACTGGAAATTACACGGCAATTCTTCATATCGAATCTGTAGAAAAAGGTTCTGAAGTAACCATGTTCTATAAAAAACAACCAGGTATTACTACCATTTCTAAAATTGAAAGAACAATTGAAAGTGTTATCAGGAGTGCTGAAATTCAACGCAGATTTAAAGTCTCTAAAGAACAAATTTCTGAAATACAACCAAACATAACTGTAAAGCCAATATCTATTGATGCCGAAGGAGATGAAGAATCTAAAAACGTAGCAATAATGACTGGTATTGGCTTTTTTGCTGCAATATTAATTTACTTCTTCATCTTTATGTATGGCATCCAAATTATGCGTGGCGTAATTGAAGAAAAAACAAGTCGAATTGTTGAAATTATTATTTCTTCGGTAAAACCATTTGAATTAATGATGGGAAAAATAATTGGAATTGCCCTTGTTGGATTAACTCAATTTTTATTATGGTCAATTTTAACAAGTATTATTTACTCTATTATAATGGGAGTTTTTGGAGTTGACGCTGGCTCTATGTCGCAATCAACAGAAATGATGAAAGAAGCAGGAATGCCTGACGTATCCAACCCACTACAATTGGTGAATGATGGAATTGCAAGTCTTCCTATTTTACAAATCTTTGTCTCTTTCTTATTTTACTTTATTGGGGGATATCTGTTATACGGTGCATTATTAGCGGCAATTGGTTCTGCTGTTGATAGCGAAGCAGATACGCAACAATTTATGTTGCCTATTACAATTCCATTAATATTTTCTTTTGTAGTGGCTCAGACCGTAGTTGAGAACCCAGATGGATCAATGGCATTTTGGCTATCTCTCTGTCCATTAACCTCTCCTATTATTATGATGGTAAGAATTCCTTTTGGCGGTGTTGCTGCTTGGGAATTAATATTATCTATGGTGTTGTTAATATTAGGGTTTTTAGGTACAACTTGGATAGCCGCAAAAATTTATCGTACTGGAATTTTAATGTATGGTAAAAAAATCACCTACAAAGAGCTATGGAAATGGCTGTTTTATAAGGGATAAATCAAATACAATTAAAAAGTCAAATTAACCTTTGACTTTTTTAACAATCATATAGTTGTATATACAACTTTAATTTGATTTATTTGTATTATGGAATTTAATAACATAGCACAATTTAACCCTAGAGAATGTATCTCTGGAAAAGTAAAACGTTTAAATAGATTAACTGCAAACATTTTTAGGAAATATCTCTCTCCTTTCGGGATAACCGATAGCCAACTTACATTACTTTTTATACTGTCCAAAAAAGGCAAATGCAACCAAAAAGAAATGACAGAAATTACCTGCCTGGAGAAGTCTTCTTTAAACAGGAATTTAAACCGGTTAGTAGATAAAAACTACATTTCCAAACAAGATTTCCCTTTGCTACAATTAACACAAGAAGGAAAAGTATTTGTAGAAAACATAATTCCTGAATGGGAAAAAGCAATGACAGAAATTAAACAACTCATAACAGAAGATGGTGTAAATGGAATAAACACCGCTTTAGAAAACATCTCCAAAACAAAATAATTATGATTTTAAAACTAGGATACATAGGGCTTACATTATTAATGGTTGTGCTCATTTCAATTATGGGGAAAACCGTTATTGAGAAAACAGTTAAAAATGAAAAATTAAAAAATAAAAAATTATTGTTGTTAGTTGGAGGATTAGTTATTTGGCAGCTTTATCAATTAGCAATTGGAGCATCTGGATTTCTAACCGACTTTTCTTTACCTCCACGATTTTTATTCTGTTTAGTTTTACCAGCATTTTTATTTACAGGAATATTTCTCACAAAAAACAGAAAAAAGGATTGGATAATGGCAATTCCTGAAGAGTGGTTAACATACATTCAGTCATTCAGAATTTTAGTAGAAACCTTATTTGTTTATTCTGTTACTGCAGAAGTTTTACATCCTCTTGTAACTATTGAAGGTTATAATTTTGATATGCTTTTTGGAGCTTCAGCAATTGTAATGTGGCTCTTCACTTACAAAATAAAACTCCTCCAAAAATCATTATTAATTGTGTGGAATTATTTAGGAATAGCTGTTTTAGCTTCTGTAATTTTTTTGTTTGTCAGCTCTGTTTACTTCCCCAACATTTGGGGAGAAACTGAAATGATGCCTAAAGATTTTGCAACATCTCCTTATGTTTTGGTTGCGGGATTTTTAATGCCTGCCGCTATTTTTATTCATGTGCTGTCGATTATAAGGTTAAATAGAGAATCTAGAAATAACTGAATATTCAAGTATCAAAAAGTAATTAATGACTAATTTTATTAAAATTTAACTTTGCAATTATACTTATGAATGTCTTATTCAAAATAAACATACTAATTTTACTCTTAATTTCATTAAACACACTAAAAGCTCAAAGAATTGGAATTATTGGCGGTGAGAATATTGCTAGTCTGGTAAAGTCAGACAATTTAATAATCCGTTCATTTAAAGGAGAAATTGGAAAGGAAAAAATGAGGTTTGGCTATAGTCTAGGAATCATTATTAACATACCACTGCGAGAAAAACTATCGTTAGAATCATCTATCCTATATTCTACAAAAGGAAACAAATCGGAACTTTCGACTAACAATGGAAAAAACAGTTACCTAACTGGTTATGATTTGTTTAGCGAAACACAATTAAATTATATAGATATTCCTGTAAACTTAAAAATATCTCACCCTTTAGGTGTAGTAAGAATATTTGTAGCCATAGGTCCATATTTTGCAATTGGGACCAAAGGAACAGTCAATCGTGATATCACTTTTCGTTATTATAATGGAAGAGTTGACCAATCAGAAGATAAATATGATTTACAGTTAGGAAACTCTTCTAGTGATCATATAAAGCGATTTGATTATGGAGTAGGATACAGATTAGGTGTGGAATATAATTCATTTCAATTAGGTGCATCGTATAGTCAAGGCCTTCTTAATATCTTTCCAAATCAAAATGTCAGTGGAGCATCAATAAAAAATAGAGTATTTCAAGTTTCTGTTGCTTATTTTCTCTTGAATAGAGAGTCTAAAAAATAAAAAAGCCCAACTCTATGAGTTGGGCTTTTTATTTGGAATAATTTTTCCGCTTATTTCACTAATTGTTTCGTAGAAGGTTTGAACTTTGTCAATACAATTCCATCAACAGCAGCCTCATATTCTGCCATAGTTGGAGTTCTTCCTAAAATTGTAGAAAGTACCACTACAGGTGTAGAAGATAATAAAGACTCTCCTTTTTTCTCTCCCGAGTCTTTTACAACTCTTCCTTGGAATAAACGAGTAGAAGTAGCCATTACCGTATCTCCTGGCTCAGCTTTTTCTTGATTTCCCATACAAAGGTTACAACCAGGACGCTCCAAATACATCATATTCTCATATTTAGTACGAGCAGCTCCTTTTGGTGCGTCATCATTAAACTCAAAACCTGAGTACTTTGCTAACACTTCCCAGTCACCTTCAGCTTTTAACTCATCAACAATATTGTAGGTTGGCGGTGCAACAACTAAAGGAGCATTAAATTCAACTTTACCGTGTTGCCTCTCAATATTTTTCAACATTTGAGCTAAAATTTGCATATCTCCTTTGTGCACCATACAAGATCCAACAAAACCTAAATCTACTTTTTTAGTTCCTCCGTAATAAGACAATGGTCTAATATTATCATGTGTATAACGCTTAGAAACATCTTCGTTATTTACATCTGGATCAGCAATCATTGGTTCAGCAATCTCATCTAAATCAATAACAACCTCTGCAAAGTACTTAGCATCAGCATCTGGTTTTAAAGCTGGCTTAGAACCTGACTTTAATTCTTGAATTCTATTATTAGCTTTATCTACTAACCCTTTAAGCATTTGCTTTTCGTTATCCATTCCCTTATCAATCATGATTTGGATACGACCTTTTGCTATTTCTAAAGACTCTACTAATGTTTCTTCTTCTGAAATACAAATAGAAGCTTTTGCTTTCATTTCTGCTGTCCAATCAGTAAATGTAAAAGACTGATCTGCAGTTAACGTTCCAATATGAACCTCAATAATTCTTCCTTGGAATACGTTATCTCCACCAAACTGATTTAACATTTGTTCTTGTGTTGCATGCACCACATCACGGAAATCCATAAAAGATTTCATTGCTCCTTTAAACGTAACTTTAACTGATTCTGGAATTGGCATGGTAGCTTCACCTGTAGCTAATGCTAACGCTACTGTTCCTGAATCTGCTCCAAAAGCAACTCCTTTTGACATACGCGTGTGAGAATCTCCACCAATAATAACATCCCAATCATCTACTGCTAAATCATTTAATACCTTATGGATAACATCTGTCATGGCATGGTACTTCCCTTTTGGATCACGACCGGTAATTAAACCAAAGTCGTTCATAAATGTCATTAGTCTTGGAATATTTGCTTTTGACTTATCATCCCAAACTGAAGCAGTATGACATCCTGATTGGTAACCAGCATCAACAATTGGAGAAATAACAGTTGCAGCCATCATTTCTAATTCTTGCGAAGTCATTAACCCAGTAGTATCCTGCGAACCTACAATATTCACTTCAACACGAACATCAGAACCTGCATGTAACGTTTTTCCTGGAGTATTTCCTACTGCATTTTTATTAAATATTTTCTCAACCGCTGTTAAACCTTGACCCTCTAAAGAAATTTCTTTTGAAGCTGCATAAACTTGAGGAACATCAATTCCTAATGCTTTACATGCAAACGTTTGTACTTTCTTACCGAAAACAACCGCATAAGATCCTCCAGCTTTCATAAACTCCATTTTTTGAGGTGTAAATGCTGCTGAAATATCTTTTAATTCTGTTTCTCCGTTATATAACTTCTTAGTTTTTGTATTTATCGTTAAAACAGTTCCTGTTTCAACAGAGTATTCTTGTTTTAAAACTGGTTCTCCATCTTCATCAACAATAGTTTTACCATCAGCATCTTTCTGCTTCACCCAGTTTTTTAAATCTAAACCAATACCTCCTGTTACTCCAACAGTTGTTAAAAAAATTGGTGAAATCCCATTTGTTCCAGCAATTACAGGTGCAATATTTATAAATGGAACATACGGACTCGCTTTAACACCTGTCCATAATGCTACATTGTTAACTCCTGACATTCTTGAAGAACCAACTCCCATTGTTCCTTTTTCAGCAATTAACATTACACGTTTATCTGGATGTTGCTCTTTTAAAGCTAATAATTCATTTTGCATATCTTTATTATGCTCAAATAAACACTGCCCATGCAACTCTCTATCAGACCTTGAGTGTGCATCACCTCCCGGAGAAAGTAAATCTGTTGAAATGTCTCCAACTCCAGCAACATAAGTTACTACATCAACCTTCTCTTCAAGCTCTGGTAATTTTGTAAAAAATTCTGCATTTGCATAACTCTCAATAATATCTTTTGAAACAGGACATCCTTGCTTATATGCTCCCTCTAATCGCTCTAAATCTGCCTCATATAAGAAAACCTGTGTCTTTAACACTTCAGCAGCTTGTTTAGCAAGATCAAAATCTTTTTGATCTAACACTAAATCTAGTAATGCGCCAATAGAAGGTCCACCTTTCATGTGTGATAATTGCTCAAAAGCTGATGCTTGAGAAATCTCTGCAACAGTTTCTTCTCCTAAAACAATTTCTTTTAAAAACTTAGCTTTTACACTAGCAGCACTTGTTGTTCCTGGTAAAACGTTATAAATAAAAAAGTTAAGAGATTCTGCTCTATGCTCGTTATTCACATCTTTAATTTGGCTAATGATTTCGCTTAACAATTCAGCACCATCAACTGGTTTAGGGTGTAATCCCTGTAGTTTTCTAAATTCAATTTCTTTTAGATAATCTTGATAAAGACTCATAATTAAATAGTTTTTTTGTGTACAATTTTAAAAGCTAGAATAAATTCTAAACCACTAAAACATCAACACGATTTATAAAAAAACAGCTTATTATGGATAATTTCTCTTGCCAACTTCACATTATCCCAGATAGGATATCCCAACTTACTGTATTGAAATACGAAATTAAGCAATCATAAAAAAAGATACAAATATTTAAGTTTAGATTTTTGGAACTTCCCTTCTGTCGGACTAGGACTTTATCCTGAACGGAGCCGAAGTGTTTTATTCCCAATGAAAAATCGGGAGCTGTCATTCCTATCCCTAAGTAAAATACCTTGAAAAAATTTTTTTCTTAGCTTTACTTTCCTAAAAAAGAATATCTTATGAAAAAAATATTATCACTGTTAGCAGTAAGTTTAATTATTCTTGCATCTTGCTCAAAAGATGAAGAAAACCCTATTCAACCAACAACTCCAACAACCAATCCTAGTCCATCAGAACCTAAATTAGTTTTCAAATTTTATTTTGATTCTACAGCTGCCAGACTTGATAATTTTGGAAATCCATCTACAATTCCCGCAGGAAACGCAGCACAATCGCCAAAATTTAATCAATTAAGTTTTCATTCTTTAGAGCTTGCACCAGATAGTTTTACTGCCGTTGGTTTTGGCGAAATCGTCTATAAAGGACCTGAAACAACTGCAGGTGGTTCAACCGCTGTAGATTTTGACAAAGCAATCATTACAACAGATGGAGCCATAGCTTATTCAAAGCCACTTTCTCAAATTACACCTGGAACATACAAATGGCTAAGATCATCTCTGGCCTACCAGAACTATAACATTCAATTCCTCTCAAACGGAAACCATTTAACAGGAAGCTTATCTTCTTTTGTAGGGTTCAACAACTACATTACAAACTATACAATTAATACACAATCAGTATCGGTAAACAACAACAAGCTACAAGGTTACTGGGGTTTCGAAACAACAGTTTTAGGAAACTCTTATGTTTCTGAAGGTCAATCTCCCGGAACAACAGTTCCAAATCCTATTTCAAATAGCTCGCCCATTAATCCTGGGAGCTGTGTTGTAACTGGAGATTTCCCTACGCCACTTACCATTACAGGAAATGAAATTGCTGACATTACAGTAAACATTACGCTTTCTACAAACAACAGCTTTGAATGGAAAGACATAAACAGTGATGGGTTTTTTGAGCCATCAGATGGGACTAACCCAGGGGACACAGTTGTTGACATGGGGCTAAGAGGCTTGTTCCCTACTTGGCAGTAAAGCCAACTTCGTCATTCTGAATAATATTTTATCTATAATTAATTATCGGTACAAAATGAAATGAAGAATCTAAAACAGATACTTCATTTTGTTTTTCACACAACTGAAGTTGTGGTAAAACTTCATTCAGCATGACAACGTTTTTCGCAACCATTTTTCTTAATTTTGTCCTTCAAAATATTTGAAAAATGTATAGATCACATACTAACGGAGAGTTAAGACTAGAAAATGTAAACAATGAAGTAACCCTTTGTGGTTGGGTTCAAAAATCGAGAGATTTAGGAGCCATGACTTTTGTTGATTTAAGAGATAGGTATGGTATTACTCAATTAATTTTTGGAGAAGAACATAGTGAAGCCGCTAAGGCTTTAGGACGTGAAGATGTGATCCAGATTAAAGGAACTGTAATTGAGCGTGAAAGCAAAAACAAAAATATCCCTACTGGTGAAATAGAAATTACAGTTACAGAATTAACTATTTTAAACAAAAGTAAAACTCCTCCTTTCACTATTGAAGATGAAACTGACGGTGGTGAGGAGTTAAGAATGCAATACAGGTATTTAGATTTAAGAAGAAACCCGTTACAAAACGCATTAAAATTGAGACACAAACTTTCTATTGAAATTAGAAAATATCTAGATAGCATCAATTTCTTTGAAATTGAAACGCCTTACCTAATTAAATCTACCCCTGAAGGAGCAAGAGATTTTGTGGTTCCAAGCAGAATGAATCCAAATGAATTTTACGCTTTACCTCAATCACCACAAACCTTTAAGCAATTATTAATGGTTAGTGGTTACGACCGTTACTACCAAATTGTTAGGTGTTTTAGAGATGAAGATTTAAGAGCAGATAGACAACCAGAATTTACGCAAATTGATTGCGAAATGGCGTTTGTTGATCAAGAAGACATCTTAAACACTTTTGAAGGGATGGTTGATTACCTTTTCAAAAAAGTAAAAGGAGTAGAATTAACTGCTTTTCCAAGAATGGATTACGCTACAGCAATGGAGCAATATGGTTCCGACAAACCAGACATTCGTTTCGGAATGACTTTTAACTATATTAATGAAGTTGCTCAAAACAAAGGTTTCCAAATTTTTGATGATGCAGAAAGCGTAATTGCTATCGTTGCAGAAGATTGTTCTACTTACACACGTAAAGAATTAGATAAGTTAGTTGATTTTGTAAAACGTCCACAAGTTGGAGCTAAAGGGTTAATTTATGTAAAATGTAACGAAGATGGCACATTTAAATCTTCTGTAGATAAATTTTACAATCAAGATGATTTAAAAGACTGGGCAGATAAATGTGGCGCAAAAGCAGGTGACTTAATCTTAGTTTTATCTGGAGATAAAGCAACCACTCAAAACCAAATGAACACTTTACGTTTACATTTAGGAGATGAGTTAGGCTTAAGAAATCCAAACGAATTTGCACCTTTATGGGTTTATGATTTCCCTCTATTAGAATGGGATGAAGATTCTCAAAGATATCACGCAATGCACCACCCATTTACTTCTCCTAAAAAAGAAGATATGCACTTGTTAGATTCTGAACCAGGAAAAGTAAGAGCTAATGCTTATGATATGGTTTTAAATGGAACTGAAATTGGTGGTGGTTCTATTCGTATTCATGATAAAGCAACACAAGCATTAATGTTTAAACATTTAGGATTTACTGAAGAGGAAGCTAAAGCTCAATTTGGTTTCTTAATGAATGCTTTTGAATATGGAGCACCACCACACGGAGGAATAGCTTTAGGATTTGATAGATTATGTGCACTTTTTGGTGGACAAGAAACAATTAGAGATTTTATTGCTTTCCCAAAAAACAATAGCGGTAGAGATGTTATGATAGATTCTCCCTCCCCTATTAGCACTGAGCAATTAGATGAATTAAATATTGATTTGAAAGCTAGAACAGAAGCTTAATACGCTTATAGTTCTAGAATGACAAAAATCATTTTTAATTTTTGGAATTCTTGTAAATTTGCATCATAAATGCTTGATATGAAAGAGAAAAAGATCGCTTTATTTAATAAACTAGGTAGAGAAGAACTGGAAGAAGAACTCAACAATGAAACTTTTAAAAGGATAACAGTTTCATTATATAGATACGTTGACATTAAAAACCCTGATTTTTTTAGAGATATACTTTATGCTGCATGGGTAGAACTTAATATTAAAGGTAGAATCTACCTTGCTAAGGAAGGAATAAATGCACAATTCTCTGTTCCTGAACATAACTGGGAAGCATTCACAAAATCGTTAGAGGATTTTGATTACTTGAAAGATGTTCCATTAAAAATAGCTGTTGAAGATGATGGAAAATCATTCATTAAATTAACCATAAAAGTTCGTCATAAAATTTTAGCTGACGGAATGGATGACAATAGCTATGACACCGCTAATGTTGGAAAACACTTAACTGCTGCCGAATGGAATAAACACATGTCAGATCCTAATACAATTGTTGTTGATGTTAGAAATCATTACGAAAACGAAATAGGTCATTTTAAAGGTGCTATCTGTGCTAATTCTGACACATTTAAAGAAGATTTACCTAAGATTCATGAAACTTTAAAGGGCAAAGAGGATCAAAAAATATTACTTTATTGTACTGGAGGTATAAGATGTGAAAAAACAAGCGCATTTTTAAAACACGAGGGCTTTGAAGACGTCAACCAATTACATGGTGGAATTATTGATTATGCCAGACAAATTGAAGCAGAAAACTTAGAAAACAATTTTATTGGAAAAAACTTTGTTTTTGACGAAAGAAGAGGGGAACGAGTTTCTGATGATATAATTAGCTCTTGCCACCAATGTGGCGAATCATGCGATACACATACCAATTGTGAGTATTTAGATTGCAATTTACTTTTTATACAGTGTAATAATTGTAAAAAAGAATTTAACAATTGCTGCTCAGAAGAATGTTTTGAATACTCTAAACTTCCTATTGAGGAACAAAAGGAATTAAGAAAAAAACGTGAAGCTGAAGGACTCCTTGATTACAACAAAAGCTTAAGGCCTGTTATAAAAGGGATTAAAAAGAGCAACAAATAAAACTGCTCTGAACACATTTCTTAAAATTATATATCGCTCCTAGACTAACTTTAAGTTTTTAATATCAAAAAACCGAATAAAATTCTATCAAACAAGAAATCGCTTTGCAATTTTGTAACTTTATTTTTTAATTAAACATATAATATGGAGGGACGTGTTTTAGTAATTGGTTCATCAGGACAAATTGGAACAGAATTAGTAGAGGAATTAAGAAGTTTATATGGCAATGATAATGTTATTGCTTCTGACATAAGAGAACCCCAAACTAAACAATCTGGTCCATTTGAAATATTAGATATTTTAAATAAAACCCAACTTTTAGAGGTAGTTGAAAAATACAACATTAAACAAGTGTATTTATTAGCAGCACTTCTTTCTGCTACTGCTGAAAAAAATCCTGCGTTTGGCTGGGACTTAAACATGAATAGCTTATTTAATGTCTTAGACCTAGCCAAAGACAAAATTATTGACAAGGTCTTTTGGCCAAGTTCAATTGCTGTTTTTGGACCAACAACACCTCAACAAAATACACCACAATATACCGTAATGGAACCAACTACAGTTTACGGAATTAGTAAGCAAGCTGGTGAAAGATGGTGTGAATATTACCACGAGAAATATGGCGTAGATGTAAGAAGCATTCGTTACCCTGGTTTAATTGGCTACAAATCAAAACCTGGAGGGGGAACTACAGATTATGCTGTTGATATTTTCTATCAAGCCATTAAAAATAAAAGTTATGAGTGCTTTCTATCAGAAGACACGACATTACCTATGATGTACATGGGAGATGCCATAAAAGCTACTGTTGGCATAATGGAAGCGGAAAAAGAGTCTATAAAAATTCGATCTAGCTACAACATTGCAGGAATGAGTTTCTCGCCAAAAGAAATAACTCAAGAAATACAAAATTCAATTGCTGAATTTAAGATTTCTTATGCTCCAGATTACCGTCAAGAAATTGCCAACTCATGGCCACAATCAATTAATGATGAACATGCAACAAAAGATTGGAATTGGAACCCTGATTTCGACTTACAAAAACTTACAAAAATAATGATAGAAAACCTATCTTAAGATAAATAATCGCAACCTTCATTTAAATTATTCGTATGATTTGATAAGGTTTTTAGTCGTTAAAAACCAAAAATTCATCTAAAAAATCAAAAATATACAGTTATATTGTATACTTTTAATAATTATATTAGGATAATACTTAGAATGAAAAGAATATCACACATATTTATTCCAATTTTTATTTGCTTTATAACTTTTAGCGTAGCAGCTCAATCTGCTCCAATAATAGTTGAAGAGACAGGGGATCCTATTAATTTAGTTGATGAAAATAATCTAAAACAAGGTTTTTGGAAAATTTTTGGAAGAATGAGAAAAACTCCTGGATATGAGCCTAACCAAGTTATAGAACAAGGAAACTACGAAAATAGCAGAAAACAAGGTTTTTGGACTAAATTCTTCCCTTCTGGGAAAACAAAAAGTGAGATAGAATACAAGAATAGTCGTCCTAATGGTTCGTATAAAACTTTTTACGAAAATGGACAAGTTCAAGAAGAAGGAAGTTGGAAAAACAACCGTAACATGAACGATTTCAAACGATACTATGAAAACGGTCAAGTATCACAACAGTTTGCTTTTAATACATCTGGTAAAAGAGATGGAAAGCAAATTTACTTCTATGAAAATGGCCAGGTAATGATTGAAGCTGACATTGAAGCTGGGAAAGAAAAATTTGTTAAAGAATTTTATGAAGACGGATCAATAAAGGCTGAAAAAGCATTTGTTGACGGCAAAATAGATGCAGCTAACACTAAGCTATACGAACCAAAAACACCTGTAAAAGATAGAGACGCTGCAGAATTGAAAAAGGCACCTATTGAAATTGTAAAAGTAGATAAAACCGAAAAAGTTAATTCGGGTTCTTTTACTGGAAATGGAGATCATAAAATGTACAATGCAAACCGCCAAATATCAAAAGATGGTTTCTTTAAAAACTACAGATTAATGGATGGTAAATGGTACATTTACAATGGAGATGGTATATTAAAACAAATTAAACAATTTAAAGAAGGAAGATACATTGGCGATGCACCTCTTCCTAAACAATAAAAAACATTAAATTTTTAAAAACCCAGTTTTGATTTTTTGAAACTGGGTTTTTTATTACTTAAGAATACCATATTTTTGTTATTCAAACATACATTTAAAAATGTCAAAAGAAAGTTCATTACACATTTACAATAGCCTAAGCAGAACAAAGGAAATATTTAAACCTTTAAACCCTCCCTTTGTTGGTCTTTACGTATGCGGACCAACAGTATATAGCGATGTTCATCTAGGCAATGTTAGGTCTTTTTTGACATTTGATGTTGTTTATAGATATCTAACCTATTTAGAGTACAATGTAAGGTATGTAAGAAACATTACTGATGTAGGCCATTTATTAGATGACAGTGATACTGGTGATGATAAAATAGAAAAAAGAGCTCGATTAGAGAAAATTGAGCCAATGGAAATAGTTCAAAAATATACTAACGGTTTCCACAACACAGTTAATCAGTTCAACTTACTTCCTCCAAGCATTGAGCCAACTGCTACTGGCCATATTATTGAGCAAATTGAAATGATTGAGCGCATCATTAAAAACGGCTTTGCCTATGAAGTTAATGGGTCTGTATATTTTGATGTTAAGAAATATTCTGAGCAGCATAACTATGGAGAATTATCAGGAAGAAAATTAGATGAACTACTTGAACAAACCAGAGATAATTTAGAAGGTGGAAATGAAAAAAGATTTTTTGCTGATTTTGCTATTTGGAAAAAAGCATCTCAAGAAACAATTATGAAATGGGAATCTCCATGGGGAATTGGAGTTCCTGGTTGGCATTTAGAATGTTCTGTTATGAGCACCAAATATTTAGGCCAAGAGTTTGATATTCACGGAGGTGGAATGGACTTAAAGTTTCCACATCATGAATGTGAAATTGCACAATCTGTTGGAGCTGACGGGACAAATCCTGTAAAATATTGGATGCACGGAAATATGTTAACTGTTAATGGAACTAAAATGAGTAAATCTTTAGGGAATTCATTTTTACCAGAAGAATTAATCTCAGGAGATCACCCCTTACTAGAAAAAGGATACTCTCCCATGACCGTGAGATTCTTTTTCTTACAGGCGAACTATAAAAGCACTGTTGATTTCTCTAATGATGCACTTCAGGGAGCAGAAAAAGGGTTAATTAAGTTAATGAATGGAATTGAAACATTATCAAACTTAATTCCTTCTGAAAAATCTACAATTGACATCAATAATATCATATCTAACTGTAATAAAAGTATGGATGATGATTTTAATACTCCAATGACTATAGCTCACCTTTTTGATGGTGTAAAAGTGATTAATTCAATTAATGATGGAAAAGAAAGTATAGGCGCTTCTGATTTAGAAAAAATGCAAGCACATTACAATACATTTGTATTTAACATTTTAGGATTAGTTTCAGAGAGTTCTGAGAGCCAAACGAATAATGTTGAGAATGAATTAATGGATATTATAATTGAACTTAGAAAAAAATCAAAAGAGAATAAAGATTGGAGTACAGCAGATCTAATTCGAGATGAACTAAGTAAATTAAACATCTCAATAAAAGACAGTAAAGACAAATCTACTTGGAGTTATGAAGAATAAATTAATATATATTTTTACTGCAATTATATTGGCAAGTTGTGGAACTGACAAACGCGAAAATAACCAACCAATATCAACTCCAATAAAAAAAACTGTTGAACCAAAAATTGAAAAACCAGTTTTCGATGCAGATTCAGCCTATCAATACGTAAAAGAGCAAGTAGATTTTGGCCCTAGATTTCCTAATAATGAAGCCCATGGAAAATGTGCTAAATACCTTGAAAATAAATTAAAATCTTTTGGTTTAAATGCTTTTACTCAAGTTGGAGAAGGAATAACATTTAACAAAAAGAAGATTACTATCAAAAATATTATTGGAGAATACAATCCTGAAGCAAAAAAGCGAATTTTACTATTTGCACATTGGGATACAAGACCTTTTGCTGACCAGGACACTAAAGATATGACAAAGCCAATTCTTGGCGCAAATGATGGAGGAAGTGGTGTAGGTGTTTTATTAGAAGTAGCACGACAACTTAACTTAACAAAACCAGCAATTGGAGTAGATATTATATTTTTTGATGCTGAGGACTATGGGCAGCCAGCTGGAATTTCTGATAACGACTACAGCTCTAACACTTGGTGTTTAGGTTCTCAATATTGGGCAAATAATCTTCATAAAAAAGACTATAAACCAGAATATGGAATTCTTTTAGATATGGTTGGCGCATCAAACCCACAATTTATGCAAGAAGCATTCTCTAACAAATATGCTCCACAGATTGTCCAAAAAATTTGGTCAAATGCTAAAAAACTAGGCTACAACAATTATTTCAAAAATCAACAAACAGGCTATCTTATTGATGATCATAAGTTTGTAAATGAGATTGCAAACATTCCTAGTATTGATATCATACATTATGAAAACAACAGAGGTAGTTTTCACCCTACATGGCACACCCACCATGATAATATAGATATCATTGATAAAAAATCTCTTGCAGCTGTTGGAGAAGTATTATTATACACTATATATCAGGAAAATAACTAAATTATCGGCAATAAAGAATAATGTTATGATATTTAATATTAATAACATATATTTGTGTTTATACTAACTTAATAACTTAACAAAATGAAGAAATTTTTATCAATATTAATGGTTGCGGCTATGTTTGGACTAGTAGCTTGCGGACCATCTGCGGAAGAAAAAGCTGCTGCTGAAGCTGAAGCTGAAGCAATGGTAAACGAAATGTTTGAAGGTTTAGAAGATGCAATGGAAGAAGAAGTTGTTGAAGAAACTGAATTAGCTGAGCATGTGTGTGACGCAAAATGTGAAGAAGGTGAATGTACTGGGCCAAGATGTGGTGAAGCAGGACATGAATGTTCTGAAGCATGTCATGCGGATAGTGAAGAACACGAACACGTTGAAGGTGAAGAGGACCATGGTCATGATCACGCTGAAGGTGAAGAACACGAACACTAGAATTAAATAAAGTAAATAAATAACCTAATAAATAAAATAAGATGAAGAAATTTTTAACAATGTTTATGGTTGCAGCTATGTTTGGATTAGTAGCTTGTGGACCAACTGAAGAAGAAAAAGCTGCTGCTGAAGCTGAAGCTGCTGCAATGGTAGAAGAAATGATGGGTGGACTTGAAGAAGCTATCGAAGAGTCTGAAGAGGTTGCTGAAGAAGTAGTTGAAGAAGCTGCTGTTGAAGGTGAAGAAGCTGCTGAAGAAGTAGTTGAAGAGGTAGTTGAAGAAGCTGCTCACTAATCAAAAGATTATTGAATAAAAAAGGGTTCAACTAAGTTGAACCCTTTTTTGTTTCCCTTTTTTTAAACCACCTCAGCAACAACAAAAGTGCTGCCTCCAATAAATATTAGGTCATTTTTTTCAGCGTTATCTTGAGCCACTTTAAAAGCATCCTGGACACTCGTACATTGAATTCCATTCACCCCTTTTCCTTCTGAAATTCTCATTAATTCTTCAACTTTCATTGCCCTAGGTATTTTTGCCTCACAAAAATAATATTGAGCATCTTTTGGCAATAAATCTAAAACTTTATCAATAGACTTATCATTTACAACTCCAAACACAATATGTAATTTATCATGCGGAGTCTTCTTTAATTGAGCTACAATTTCATTTATGCCCTCTTCATTATGTCCAGTATCGCAAATGGCTAGAGGATTTTTCAATAGAGTTTGCCATCTGCCTAACAAGCCCGTATTTCTTACTACACATAACAGTCCGCTTTTAACAGCTTCTTCAGGTATATTCCAACCTTTCTGATTTAACACATTAACAACTGCCATACAGGTTCTCACATTCTTTTGCTGATAAACACCTTTAAGATCAGTTTGTAAACCGTTTAGAATTGTTTTATCTGCAAACTGAATTGAACTATCACATTCAGTTGCTTTATTTTGAAAAACAGCTTGAGTTTCTTTTTGCGTTTCTCCAATTACTACAGGAATATTATGTTTAATTATTCCAGCCTTTTCAACTGCAATTTTTGCTAACGTGTCGCCCAAAAATTGTGTATGATCAATTCCAATATTTGTAATTACCGAAACTTCTGGTGTTACCACATTAGTTGAATCTAATCTTCCGCCTAAACCTGTTTCTACAATCGCAATATCAACTTGTTCTGAAGAAAAATAATCAAATGCTAAACCAACTGTCCACTCGAAAAAAGAAAGCTGAATGTTTTCAAAATTAGCTTTATATTTTTTTACAAAGGAAATAACTTTCTCTTCAGAAATCATTTCACCATTTATCTTAACCCGCTCTCTAAAGTCTTTTAAATGTGGTGAAGTATATAATCCAACTTTGTATCCAGCCTCTTGTAAAACAGCAGCTAACATGTGCGATGTTGACCCTTTACCATTAGTGCCAGCAACATGCACAGATTTAAATTTATTTTCAGGGTTATTCAACAATTTACACAACTCGTGTGTATTCGATAAATCAACTTTGTAAGCTGCTTTCCCTACCCGTTGATACATGGGTAATTGTTTGAAAAGATAGTCTAAAGTCTCTTGGTAGTTCATCAATCCTGTTTAATCTTTAAATCAGAATTAATTCAAAATAAAAACAAAAGTCATTGTTCCTTTTTGCTCAAATGGAGCATTCGCATCAGATTTAAAAACAGCTTTAAATGCTGCTTCTTCAGCTTTTTTTTGTAAAATAGGGTTAGTAGTCGTAGATCCTCTTGCCCCTGCTTTAGCTTTAGTTACTTTTCCATCTCTATTTACCCAAATATCTACTACAACAGTTCCATCTTTTTGGGTTGGATTTTCTGGTTTCTTAAAACTTACCTTTCCTCTCCCTCCTAAACTATAACCTATTCCATCTCCAGGAACATTATTATGCCCGTGGCTATTTGGATCCCCATTAGGATCTCCTTGATTACCTGGATTTCCAGAATCTCCTTGGTTACCATCTTCCGAATTACTATTGGCATTATTTGCAGCATTTAATGCATCCAACAAACTCTGGCTAGCAGATTGTTCTTCTTGCACCATTTCTTCCGTTTGTGTTTCCGATGAGTTTACAACTGGAGCTTCCGTATTATTTTGAGTTAACACTTGTTCTTCTGCTGCACTCGCACTATTATTTTCTGTTGGAGTAACATTTTCTGATTGCGAACTAGCTGCTTCTTCAGATTCAACCTCTCCAGAACCTTCATCACTTGTACCAAAATTAATCATCATAGAACCTTCATTAGGTTCAGGTGGATCTTGGTAAGTCATTCCAAAAGATAAAAACATTAACAACAGCAATAGGTGAACTAAAATAGTTCCTATTAGACCTGATCTGCTATTTTTATCTTTTATAATTTCCATTTCTTACTCTAGATGCTTTAACAAAAGCATTTCCATAAAATTAGTTTGACGCTGTTGCCAAAACTAGTTTCAATTTGTTCCTGTTAGCAATGTCCATAATAACAACAACATTTTCTATCGGTACTGATTTATCTGCTTTTAGTATTATTCCTGGGTTTTCTTCTCCAGTCATTAGTGCTAAAACTTGTGTTTCAATATCTTGTTTAGCCACTTCGGTTTCGTTTACATGATACATTAAATCTTTTGTAATGCTAATACTTACCGTTTGCGGTCTTGGAGACATGTGACTTGCTTTTGGTAATTCAACATCTAAAGAGTTAGGACTAATTAAAGTTGAAGCGATAATAAAAAAGATTAACAATAGAAACACAATGTCAGTCATACTCGACATGTTAAAATTGGTTGTCACCTTATTTTTTGATCGAATAGCCATTATACTGCAGGTTCATGTAAAATATCTAAAAACTCCATTGTTCTTGCTTCCATAACAAACACAATTTTTTCTACTCTTGCTACCAATGTATTATAACCTACATAAGCCATAATCCCAACAATAAGTCCGGCAACTGTTGTTACCATTGCAGTAAAAATTCCATCAGAGAGGGTTTGCAAATCTACTCCTCCTCCTCCTGAAGCCATTTTATGAAAAACTAATATCATTCCTATTACAGTCCCTAAAAATCCAATCATAGGAGCTGCACCAGAAATTGTAGCTAATGTCGATAGGTTTTTTTCCAATTTATTTAATTCTAATTTACCTGTATTTTCAACTGCTGTTCCAATATCACTTAAAGGTTTCCCTATCCTTACAACACCTTTTTCTATCATACGTGCAATTGGTGAATCGTTTGATTTGCAAAGCTCTTTAGCCGCATCAATTTTACCCTCTAAAATATTATCTTTTATTTGGTTCATAAAATTTTCATCCTCTTTACTCGCTTTTTTAATTACTAAAAATCGTTCAACCATTATATAGACTGCCAAGATTGAGAGAATTAATAAAGTGAACATTATAATAGCTCCTCCTGTACCACCAGAACTAACTAATTGCCAAACGGTAAGCGTTTTTTCTTCTGGGACCATTACTTCAGCAACTTCCGTAATTGGTGTATTTCCAACAGTAACTTGTAATAAAAAATTATTTAACATTTTATGAAATTTAGTTCATTATTAAGCTAAAATACGATTATAGCTTGCCTCGAATAATAAGTAAGCTTGGAATTGTAAACAGTTAAATGTTAGTTTTTATTGCCCTAAAGAAATTATTTGGCAGGTAATTAACCTAAAATAATTTTGAAATAACGATATTAGTTAAAAAAGGAATGATTTATCTAAACAAATACATTTTCCCAAAACCTTTCTTAAAATAGAAATCCATACTGGTCTCTCTATGCTCTATATCATCACTGTTTATTTTGGTGATAACTCGGTATAAATATAATCCATTTGCTAATCTATCTCCATATGTATCTGTGCCATCCCATGCAAAATCAGAAATATTTCTACCAATATGTAAAGCTCCTAACTCTTCTTTATGAACCTCTCTTACAACCTTACCTGTTATAGTCATAATCTGAATTTTAAAAATGTCGGGAATTTCACTTCCAGTCAAAGTAAACACAAACCTAGTTGAAGTTGTAAATGGATTTGGGTAATTAATAATATTTGTAATAGTTGACCTATTTATTACCTCAAAACCAATAATATAATCTATACTTCCTGAGTTATTATCAGTTCTATCAGATGCTTGAACTCTTAATTTATAATCTCCATCAACAGGAAAATCTCCTTGAAAAATTATTTTAGAATTATTTCTTGGCAAAGCTGCAGGTATAAATTGCATCCTATCTGTTCCATTCATATAAAAATAAACACGTTCTTCTTTCCCTTCTGGTGTAGTAATATATACTGAATAATCAGCAGTATCGTTCAACAATAAGAAAGGGTTCTCATCAGTTAATTCTATTACAATAGTTGCTTTAGGCGATACAATATCTCCATCTAAAATATGAACTCCATCAAAAGTAACATCTAGTAAAGGATTAATATTATCTGATGTTACATAAAAAGGAATTTGAGCTAAATTATTAAAATGATATTGCTCCAGTTGATCATTATTAGGGTTAACCTCTATTAATAAGCTATTAAGTCCTCCCAATCCTAGAGTAGGAATATTTAGTTGAGCAATAATTACACTATCTGATAGTAAAGGTTTTTGTCTTGAATATGGTATGGTATGTAAATTGTTATTTCTATCCAATACAGAAAATGAAATTAGCAGACTATCCATATCGTATCTACTGATGTTTTTAACTGCAATAGAAACTGAAACATCCTCACCTTCAGAAACTGTATCACTCATAAAAGAAAAATTAATACTTGGCTCTAAGGCTGCTTCTGGAGCGCCATCGTAAGTAACTTGCCAACGACCTAGTTGTGGGGCTGTAAATAATGAGTCATCAGTTAAATAAGTGTTTAATTTTAAATATGGATAAGTATTCGCGTCTATTCGGTTTGTAACCTGAATATCTCCTGAATCTGTTGGCAAACTATTAATAATCAACGTCTCATTTCCACTAGCATCAACTCCAAAAACATTTAGGACTGTGCTGTCTTTTGTTGTTGGGAGCTCTAACGAATTAACTCTCCATGATAACGAATCCCATCTAGTAGCAGGGCCTAATATTTGCGAATGTATATTCCCATAATTTGCTGATGAAGTTAAATCAGTTGAAAGTGTTAACATTTTATGATTAATAGAATCTCCTATTACTTCTATTGTAGAAGTATTATCTCCAATTTTATTATAAAATAAAAATGGTAGACTATCTGACACAGTACTTAACTGTGATGCCCCCATAAGACCTAATTGTGCTTTAAGGCTTGCCGGCATTGGTGTGTACCCACTAAAATTAGCATGTTGCCAAGTCCATATTAGCACGTGATTTCCGCTAGGAATACTATCTCTAAGCATATTTTCTAAAGCGGTCATATTTGCAGTGCTATTTTGCCTAAAAATAAAAAGATGTTCTTGTGCCGAGCCAATCCATGCAGCCCAATTATTTACATGTCCTAGTCCCGAATGTTCTACTACTGACCAAGGTTCTAATGTTAAAGAATCAATGATAGCTACATGAAAAGATGCTTGAGATAACCACCCATTATTCCCTTCTGACGTTCCGTTTAAAAAATAACCAACTTGAAACTGCTCACTTGCTGAAGAAGCATTTTGAGTTACCGCCCTTAATTCTTTTACATCATCCACAAAATTAAAATTCCTTGTTATTCTATTATGCCCTACAAATTCAAATCCATTATTTTCAAATTGAAAAAAATGATCTTGTTCCCAACCTTCTTTTCCTTTATATATTGAAATGACCTCTGTTTCCATTTATGTCCTACTCCAGGGTCCACAGAATCAATTCCCACCCTCCAAAAGTAAACTGTACTGTCTGGTAATGTAAGAGGAAGGCTTGGTGTCCACGTAACAACTCCTCCTGGGGCATTTATTATTATTGTTTCAAGTGCCGAACTATTAAAATAATCAGTAGTATCAATTTCAAAGTAATAGTCTTTAGCTGGTTCGAAAGGGAAAGCAGTAGATGCTTTCAAAGTAATATTCGAGGAATCTGGCACTATCATAAACTCATACGGATAAATTGGTATAATTTCTCCTGAACGAATATTTAAATTGATTACAACAGAGTTATTTCCTTCATTAATTTCTTGCACTTCGTTAATGGCATCAACTTCAATATTAAAAGTATTTAACCCTAAGCCTCTTACTTGATCAACAGGTAATTTAAAGGTTATGTAACTTTGGTAAGGTGCTCCAGGAAAAAGTTTAACATAAGATGTATCATTAAATAACGCCCCAGGATAAGTTCTTGTAAGAATTATTGAAACTGAATCACTAATACCTGCCCCTAAATTCGTAACCAACACATTCACTTCAAAAGAATCTATATCAGAAGTTATAATTGATGGACTAAATGAAACAGAACTATTCTGAATCATATAATCTGGAAATTCAAAACCATTCAAAGAAATTGCTGGGTCACCATGTAAAGCCATTGATAAGGCTGTTGAATTTTGATACAAGCTAATTGGGCTAAATGGGCTCTGAGTTGCAAGAATAGTATTTTTAATACTTCGTCCTAAACTCCCCTTGTAATTTTTATAAGCTAAATTTTTATAAAATTCACTTGCGTAAACGTTTAAAGGTGAAGGTGTTCCTAAATCTACACCTGCAAAAAAAGCTATAGCACCCTTATCTTCAATCAAAACATATTCTTCACTCGTGCTATTCGCTAAAGCCGTATGCAAATCTCCTGCATGGCAAGCAAGTCCCATAACCAATGGATACTTCCCATTTTGATTTGGCCATGTAGAAGGATGATCAATATTAATATCAAACCCTCCGGAAGTTGATGCATGACCAAAAAATGTCATCATAGATACTCCCTCTCCAATCATATTTTTAATCGAATCAGTTAAACTTTGTTGAATTGGAGCTGCGGAAGATTTTGAATATGATGTAACATTTCCTCCAAACAATGTATCTTCAATAGCTGCTTTATAATTATTTAAATTATTTAGATACCCTCCTGATTCATTTGCAGTAGAACCTCCTGCAAAATGCAACAAATTTTTCATCCAAGCAGAAGCACCAAAAGCATCAGAACTATGGCTTTCGTGTTCTTCTACTTTCTCTCTATACAAATTTACTTCCGTTCCATTTTTTGCTGCTAATCTACCTGTCGGAACTAAAGGTTCGTAATATGTTCCATTTAAACCTGCCGTGAGCATATTATCTGATGCTGGATCACCATAAGAAGGAACCAAGTTTTCATGAAATGCTGTTAAACTTCTTCTTGATTCTGATGATTTTACTGATTTTCCAATTAAAAACAAATAATTAGGCATTGTTGGCCAGGTATTCGAAACATAATCGATAAAACCTCTAATGGAATATGGATGTTTTTCAATTCCATAAGCAAACTGATCATATAAATCATCAATGTTATAAACTACTGCATTTTGTTGTGGAACATTTAAGTCATTTACAGGAGGGTTTAACCTATAGTTTGCATAAGTATTCGCTTCAGACAGTAGGTTTGGGTGAGTAATAATAATATAAGCAGTGTCAATCGGGGTAACACCATAATCTGTAAATGTTCCAGAACCTCCATTAACCCCTGATAAAAATGTAATGTTTGTAATTTGATTATCAGCACTAATAAAGCATTCTTTCTCTCCTCCAGAATTTGGCACCAAGCACCTATACCCAGGACCATTTGGCATTACCCTCATTCTTTTATTATTAGTTATATCATAAAAAAGGAGCTCCCCTGTTGAATTAAAATTTGAAAACTGAAACAATGATTTACTTTGTGTCGGATGATCGTTTAAATAAATTTTATCGAAAACTGACTCCCCTTCTAAATCCATATTATGGGGATATTTTAAAGTTAAATAAGCTATGGTTTGTCTATCATTTCCCCCAACACCTAAATCATTAACTGCGGTAAAACTGGCAGAGGTCGTATTTGTTCCTAAATCTAAAATAGGAACATCTAATTCAACATCTATTTTTTTATAAGCTGTAAAAATTGTATCAAAAACGCTCGAACCAATATTAACCCGTAAATGATGATTTGGAGATACTCCTGATGGATTAGACCAACTAACAACTACTGCATTAAAACTGGCATTTCCTGCAAAGTTATAAGCGTTTTTTGTATTAATTGTTTTAGTTTTAGCACCATTCCCTGTGCTTGTAGTTTTATAACCATTATCAAACCATCCTTCTGTGGACGAATAACCAAAAAGCCCATTATCTAGCCCATTTTTAATTCCGTCATAATAAGGATCACTTGCTTTTTTTGATCCATTTGAAAAAACTTGAACACGCTCCTTCTCAAAAGAATTAATAGGCGTATAAGCACCAAAGTTGATATCTGTTTCTAAAACTAGGCGATTATTTGACGTTGAAGTATTCCATGTTAAATAATAGCTAATAGTATCATTAAATAAGCTGTAATAAGGGCTTGGATGTTCTGATGCTCCTCCATAAAGTGGCTCATCTAACCAACCATCATTATACTCTCCATAAAATTCAATAAAATCATTATTATTAAAAACCCCATCAACTTCCCCTTCAATATGAATTGGCACTTCAACGCCTCTTGCAAACAATTGAATATTTTGAGGATTAATTGTTGATATTGGAATTCCTGAGTTAGCTAATGCTACCGAATCTAATCGGTAAATTCCGGTTTTTGCTATTTTAAATTTATAGTATTGTTGAGAATAATTAATCCAACTGTTATTGAATGGCTGTGCAAAACTGGATGCAGTTATTCCAACAGCAATAATAAAAAATAATATCTGTTTGAAATAAACCTCTATTTTATTAAAATTTCTCACTCTATAAACCCGCCTTAACCGCAATAAAAATACGTATTTTCAACTAGAATAGTTGCTTTGAAAAAAGGTCAATTTTTTTTCAATTAATCAAACCTTCTTGTTCCTGTATGATTCTGTTTATTGATATCAAATTTTAAAGAAAAGATATTAGAATATAATGCATCAGACTGATCTCCAATATCTGAAAAAGCATAATCAAGAGCTATTCCTCTAAACTGAATTCCTATACCAAAATTTGGCTGATACGTAATCTTATCATTTTGTAATATATCAGTAACTTTTTGGAAGTTTCCCACACCTAATCTTAAGAAAATTAATTGTGAATACCCAACCTCAACACCCATGTGGGGATCAATACTCACAGGGTCCCCAGTAATTAAAACATTTCTTTTACCATCTGTAGAAAGATCAAAATCAATCTCTCCTAAAAAATTAAACTTGTTACTAATTTTAATTTCTCTGCCTACCCCTAAAATTACTTTTGGTAATGTAATCTCTGTTGAATTACTTGGGATTTCATTTCCTGTTGCGTTAAAGACATCAATTGTTTCTTGATTTAATGAAAAACTCCACGCATTAAACGTAGAAGTTACATCACGCGCCATCAACCCAAATTTCCAATTTTTCAAATCATATTGAATTCCTCCGTCTAAACCAAACCCCCAAGCTTTTGCAAAATCACCAACTTGACGATATATAATTTTAACATTTGCTCCATACCTCAAGCCTGGAATCTTAGATTTACGAGCATAAGAGAACATAAAAGCATAATCTGCAACTGAAAATGAAGAAATTCTATCAAAATCAACATTTCCATCGGCATCAATTAATTGAGTAGTATTCGGTATATCATCTACTCCAAAACGAACTACAGAAAATCCAAAAGCACTTGAAGAATCAATATTGGCTGCAAAAGCCCCATAATCATATTTTGCAATTCCAGCAAAATAGCTGGCGTGCATTAAACTCACTTGAAAATCTTTTTTGATTTGTGCTAACCCTGCAGGGTTCCAGTAACCAGATGTTACATCATTTACTGTTGTAACATAAGCATTAGACATTCCCAATGCTCTAGCCCCAACACCAATAGACAAAAATTCATTACTGAATTTTGGAGCAGAGGTCTGAGAGAATGCGCTTAAAGCACTCAAAAAAACAACAAGAAAAAGTAGTTTCTTCATTAAGGTTAATAATAAGAACGAAAATTAGTTTTTTTTTAGAAATCTAAACGTCTTAAAAGAATCTTTCGTTGCTTTAGTAACATAATTTGACCTAAATTATTGTTTCTTCAATAAATAATTAAATTTGCATCCTTAATATAACATATGAAAAACCAAATACCTAACGCAATAACTATCATAAGCTTAATACTGGCATGCTTAGCCATTATCTTAACTTTTGAAGGAGAGTTAGCTATTGCAGCCTACTTACTTATAGGTTCTTGCGTTGCAGACTTTTTAGATGGTTTTGCTGCTAGAGCACTAAAAGTTAACAATCCAATTGGTAAAGAAATTGACTCTTTAGTAGATATGATTGCTTTTGGAGTTGCTCCTGCAATGTTGATGTACAGGATAACAAAACTAGCTCAAGAAGCAAACCCTATTCAGATATTAACGGATATGCCATGGCTACATTATTTGGTATTTTTAATTCCAATTTTTTCAGCTATTCGTTTGGCAAAATTCAATATTGATACCAGACAAACAAAATCATTTATTGGATTAGCTGTTCCTGCACATGCTTCTTTTTATATTTTTTGCACACTGTTATTCTTATTTCCAGATTTACCTAAAGTAATAAATGTTGACAGTATTGTAACACCTATTGTTTCTAACCCTTTAGTTATGTTACTGTTTTGTATTCCGCTTTCGTTTATGATGCTAGCAGAAGTACCAATGTTTTCTTTAAAAGTGAAGAATTTAAAATGGAGTGAAAACAAACAACCTTTAACTTTTCTTTTTTTATGGTTGTCATTATTAGGGTTAACTAATATTGTTGCTATGCCAACAATTATTATCATCTACATTGTTTGGTCAATAATTTTAAAGTATTCCAACAAAAACCAAACGATATAAAATGTTATCTGTTTTTTCTGACGATCATTTTATGAAAGAGGCTTTTAAAGAAGCTCAAAAAGCTTTTGAAGAAGATGAAGTTCCTGTTGGTGCGGTCATCGTTTGCGATAATAGAATAATTGCTCGATCTCATAACATGACCGAAAAGCTAAATGATGTAACTGCTCACGCTGAAATGCTAGTATTTACTTCTGCTACTGATTATTTAGGCGGAAAATATTTGAATGAATGCACACTTTACGTCACTCTTGAACCATGTGTAATGTGTGCTGGTGCAAGCTATTGGACTCAACTCAAAAAAGTAGTTTATGGAGCATCTGATTTAACAAGAGGCTTTGCCAGGCACCAAGAAAATTTGCTACACCCAAAAACAGAGATTGTAAAAGGTATTATGGAAGGAGAATCGAGTGAACTACTCAAACAGTTTTTCCAGAACAAAAGAGATTAAATTCCTAAAGTCGTTTTTAGTTCCTGATAACGTGAACGGCTCACTTTTAAATCAATTCCATTTTTAAGAATCACTTGATAGGAATCTTTTCCATATTTTTCAATTTTTTTGATTTCAGTAATTTTAACAATATATGAACGGTGAATCCTAACAAATTCAGAAGTTTTCAAATGTTCTTCATAAAACTTCATGGTTTGGTGTTTTAAATATTTTCCTTTAGAAGTATGAATCATTACATAATCATCTTCCGATTCGATGAACAACAATTCAACTAATGGAATTACATGAATATTGTTGTTCGATTTTACAACAATTTTATCAATTTCATTACTTTCAGAAATGTGTATTTTTAATTGAGAAACATTATTCCCTTCTATTTTACCAAACACTTTATCCAAGGCTTTATCAAAACGCTTTTTAGAGAATGGTTTCAACAAATAATCTACAGCATTTAAATCAAAGGCATTAATTGCATACTCATCATAAGCAGTTGTAAAAATAATGTGTGGATTCCCTTCTACCAATTCTAAGAGTTCTAACCCTGTTAGTTTTGGCATTTGAACATCTAAAAAAACAATATCAGGTTTTAACTCATTAATTGCTTTTAAACCCGAGAACCCATCAGCAAACTCACCAATCAGTTCTATATTTTTATTAGTCGATAAATAGTTCTTTACCAAGTCTCTTGCTAAAGATTCGTCTTCTACAATTATTGCTTTTTGCTTAGTCATTTTGTGGAATTTTAATAGCTGCAGTAAATTCGTTATCTGTTTTATTTAAACTAATTAAGTCATTCTTTTTATATATTAAAAACAAACGTTCTTTAGTGTTTTTCAAACCAATCCCTTCTCCTTTTGTTTGTTTCGCTGTTGGATCGAAATCATTTTTTAATGAAAGTTTCAACTGATTTTTTCTAAACTCAGCATTCAAAACAACATTTATTGTTTCGGTGCTTTCATAAACACCATGTTTAATTGCATTTTCAAATAAAGGCTGTAAAATCATAGCTGGAATTTTTGCTTTTAAAACTTTATCATCACAATTAAATTGAAAATTCAAGCGATTTCCAAAACGTATTTTTTCAATTTCTAAATACAACTGAATATTTTCCAACTCCGTTTTTAAGATTGTAATTTGTTGCTCTTCATTACTTAAAGAATATCGTAAATATTCGGAAAGTTTTATGATCATGTCTTGAGCTTTTTTAGGACTTGTTATTGTTAATGAACTCACAGAATTTAAACTGTTGAATAAAAAATGAGGATTAATCTGGTTTTTTAAAGCATTCAATTCTACTTCCTTAATCAAGGTTTTTAAATTGGCTTCTTGTTTTATTTTGTCTTGAATATCTTGATAATAAACCACCACATAATACACCAAAATAAATAACGAATAATAAAACATCCCGCTAATAATTCGCCAAGGAAAAGAGCTGTCTAAAAAAGATAAATAGTAAACATCATTTACTGCGTATTTTAAAATTAAATACCCGCTAATTAGCCAAAATCCAATTATCAATAATGATGAAAAAATATGGCTAACAAGAAGGTTAATGAAGTTTTGATTGCCTTTTCCGTAGCGCACTAAATTCCACAAACTGATTCCTAAAAAAGCAAAAAACACATTAAACAATAAACTATCTGTAGCAGCAACACCAATAGTAATGTGGTAATAAAAGTGTAATACAGCAAAATGTGCCCCTATAATTAAGGACCACACTGTTCCGTAATTAACTAAATATTTATTATTACTTGTTATTGGGTTTAACATTCTGTTTTAAAAGTAATAATTATTAGTAGCTCTTCACTTCTCCCCCTCCAAAAATGGCAAACCCTTTTATAATTAAAATCTTCTTTCCAACTTCAGTATTAAATTCAACAGGCCCTCTTTTGTCATTAAACCCTCCAAAAATAGAAACCACATCAACTTGAACCCCCCAATTTCT
>Ga0206123_10000351_pt1 | contig 45865 bp, 56 predicted proteins | sample Helgoland_Spring_2_FD_160086 | JGI IMG/M metagenome (GOLD analysis project Ga0206123, IMG submission 160086) | Pelagic subsurface seawater microbial communities from Kabeltonne, Helgoland, North Sea - Helgoland_Spring_Bloom_20160316_1 | ecosystem: Environmental > Aquatic > Marine > Epipelagic ...
CTAATTTCGTGTTGCATACTAGCTCCTATTTCCTAACTGTTATATATAGTATAACCGATATTTACAAAAAGGTCAACCTCTAAATGCAACTTTTTTAAGAAATTTTTCCAGTAATCATGCTGTTATGGATCTTAGTGCGAGTTGCGCCAAATGGAGTTGCACCTGCGTTAACAACTTCAACAGTTTTGCGGTTCATTTTTGTAATGATACCTTGCTTAACAATGCCGCCATATTCCCAAGTGATTGTGTCGCCTTTAGCCAGTCCTGAACTTGCTTGACGCCCAATAAAAGTCATCTGCTGTTTCCATACATCAGCAAGTACATTGAGATCTGCTTGGGTTTTAATAGCACGAATTGTATCAATTGCGGCTTGAAGTTCTGGTGTATCTGCGTAGCGCATGTCTGCTCCTTTTTTCTAACTGTACATACAGTATAACACATATAGATAAAAGGTCAACCTTTTTTTACAGTTTGGCCACAAAAAAAGCACAGATAAACTGTGCTTTTAGAGATATCCTAGCGAATATTATTCAGTATACTGTTGTCCTTCAACTGTAACAACGCAAGTAAGTGTCTCGCCTGCTGCAAGAGTCCATGCCCAGCCTGCCCAGTCAGGATCAGCTTCCGTGCCGCCTGGTAATACATCATTGCCTGTTGGCCATTCTGGTGCTACACCATCAATTAGAATGTTTTTACGCTCGTCAACGGTATCGTAGCTGTCATCGCCGTTTTGATCAACCACTGTGATTGAACCAATGTTCACACTTCCGCTAACAACTGAAATACTGATACTGTGATCTTCAGTTGGAAGCGCACCGCCTTGTGTTTGAACCTCAACGTCCACTGTCCAAGTATCCAATGTTCCACTGTTTTCGCCGTTGCCGCTGGTTACTGCTTTTGATAATGGGCCACTAAATTTTGATACACCATCACATAATAGTGTAAGATTGCTGTCCGCAATTAGGTTTTCGCCCTGTAGGGTAAGAGTTTTTGTTGCCATAAAATTATTTCCTTTATGTCTTTTTGTTTTTAGTACCGCAGTATTAGGCTAGCCGCTGATTGCGTAGCGCACACCCGGAAATAATTAACGTAGTGTGTAACTGCGGCCACACAATACTATTATAAATGTATTTATCGCCAGTGTTGGGATATTATAGTATCTTCAACGTCTAGTGGCTTGGGATTGCCATGAAATATCAGTATGCTTGCATCACTGGGTAGCACCGAAGGGCCTCCAGGGTCTAAATGCTTTCTATAGCGAAAATCGTACCCACCTTCAGCAACTTCCCAGCGGTAGCTCAATATTTGATCTGTGCTATAATAAGCAACATCATCTTTAATCTTACTATAGATATAATCTTGATCACCATGCCAGGGACAACGTGGATTGTTTACTATTTGTTTTAAATCAAATTCGCGGTAAACATATTGATATTTCATAGGATCAAACCACATCACACTGCTATTGATACACCAACGTGAGCTCTTCATAAGGTATTTGAAATCTCGTGCAGCCCAAAATCTAACATCAGGTTGTTGCCACAACCAGTCTATGTTGCTTACAATTACAGTATCAAGATCAAAGTAAAGCATCTTGGTATATCCTGTATCCCAATGCTGAGGATTAAACAGTTGTACTTTATACCACCATGAACGTTTTGGACCGCGAACACCGTCCCACTCTTCAAGGTCATGACGGATATAAGGATTTGGCACATGACGAGTGCTTTCTGTAAACACATGCATTCGAACAGTGGGTGTAAGGTTACGACACAAACTGCGATACAGTCTGTCAACGTATGTCCAATCATAGAGTGTGTCGTGAATCAAACACGCACAGTCAATAACGTCATCTACTCCAGTGAGTCGCTTAATCTTTTTAGCCATAGGCCCTGTTCTATTTCTTCCACAGTGTATTCTGTGTGGCATATTTCCACAAACCACTGTTCTCTATCTTGAAGTGGAGGATTTTCAATGTATTCTAATCGTGTGCCAACAGGATATGCAAGGCTAGTCCTGTCCACTAACACACTTGCACCGTCAATGGCTGCTTTGATGCCCGGTCCGCTGCAATGATTAATCACAGCATGATATTCATAGTCAATGTCATATTGATCATATGTGTCATTGATCCTCATTGGTTCTTCCAAACTGCAATTGTCTAGATTTGCCATACCAAATTTATGTCTAGGAATGAACACTGGACTGCGTGGATGTGGTCGAATAACAATGTGTCGGTCTGTGTACTGTCTGATTTTGTTCACAGTGTGTTTGACCCATTCAACTGGTTCTGGCATATTATGCCACTGTAGACTTTTTCTGTGTTGCATTGCTAACAGTATGTCTTCGCGTTTGCTGTGCATATCATGCAATTGCAAATCAAGATGTGCAGGCCTATCCCAGTCTAAATTTTGTTGATGTCCGTAGTATCCGTCACTGTTGATATTGTTAACAGATATTTTCCAAGTGATTTCGCGTTTGAGTGTGCCAACATCAATCACAATAACTGGTTTGCCCTGACTGCGATAGTGTTCGTACACTGCTTTGTTGGCTTGCATACGACCATTCCATAGCACACTCCAAATAACTACAGCATCACATTCCATACTGTTTTCCACTGGAGTAACACCAACAACTCTAAGGCTGTGTAGAAATGCTTGTAAAACTGCAGGGCTGTTCTTAGCACACTGCTCTGGATAATATGCACAGTTAATGATCACGGCTATAAATACTCGTATGAAACGTTATACTGTAGTTACCACATTCCATCAGGAAGGCTTGAAAATGTATGGCCAGCGGATGATCAACACATTTGAACAGCATTGGCCAGAAGAAGTTGACTTGATTGTCTATACTGAAAATTGTACACCAGTTGTTACCAAACCCAATGTTCGTTGCATTGACTTAATGAAAGCCAGTAAGCAGTGCAGGAGATTTGTAAAGCGCCACAGGGACAATCCAGAAGCGCATGGTCACAGAGGCCCACACAACGAACGCAGTTGGCGTCCCAAAAAAGAATTTAAATGGGATGCTGTGAGATTTTGTTACAAGGTTTTTGCAGTGCATCATGCAGTAAGTACCATCGATAGCGATTGGATTATTTGGCTTGATGCTGACAGTCATACACACAGCCCAGTTAACATGAAGTTCTTAGACTCAGTCTCGCCAGATCAGTACATTGCAACACATCTTGGGCGCGGAGAAAGATATCATTCAGAATGTGGCTGGGTAGGCTACAACATGAAACATCCGGAAGGTATCAATTTTGTAAACGACTTTGCTGGTATGTACATCAATGATACCATGTTTGAATACGGAGAGTGGCACGACAGTTTCTTATTTGACGTTCAACGCAGACTCTATCGAGATAACAAAAATGTAGAATTTTACAATCTTAACCCCCATCCTGACACCAAAGGTCTTGCAGGACATCCATTTATCAACAGTGAACTAGGTCTATTCATTGACCATATGAAAGGCAACAGAAAAAATCGTGGACATTCAAATGCTAGAGAAGTTCAACTTCATACTGATCATCCTTATTGGCGTAACATTGGCAGGATGTAGTACACATGCCAGTAACTGGAAAGAGTGGAATACAGAAAAACGCACTGTGTTTGTTGCTAGCAATGTTGCCCTTGCAGCTGACTGGAGTACTACAATAAACATAACTAAACGCTATGACGAAAACTACCATGAGACAAACCCTATACTTGGGCGTCATCCCAGTAGAGGCGATGTCAACAAGTACTTTGTTGCCAGGACAATGCTAAACTACCAAATGGCACGATACCTACCAGATCCTTGGGATAAATGGAGTTTGTCCTTTACCACTGTTGTACACAGCAAAGCAGCCAGTGACAATATAGGCCTTGGATTGGAGTTTGATTTTTGATGTATGAAAAACATGGTTGGTGGTTTCCTGATCAGGATACACACTTTGCAGCAATGCTGACAAAAAATATTGAAAAAGGTGGCGGTCCTGTGTATCAGGAGCCAGTGCGTACAAAAAGTTTGCAATTTGTAAAACAAAAAGGTGTTGCATTAGATATTGGTGCAAACATTGGATTGTGGAGCAAGGATCTTGCAGATCAATTTGAACAGGTCATTGCGTTTGAACCTGTAGCCGACTTTCGCAACTGCTTGATTAAAAATGTTAATGCTAGTAATATTGACATACGTCCGTATGCACTAGGATCCACCGACACAACCATTGATATGATTGTTACCGAAGGTAATACTGGACACAGTCACGTTGACAACAGCACCATTGGCACAGGCAACATTGAAATGTGGTGTTTAGACAGTTTGGAATTTGAGTGTATTGACTACATCAAGATTGACTGTGAAGGCTATGAATTGTCAATACTAGAAGGTGCCCAGGAAACTATCAAGCATCACAAACCTGTAATTGTAGTTGAACAAAAATTGCACAAAGACACAGGTATTACCAAAGCTACGCAATATGGTTGCGTTGATTTGTTAAAAAGTTGGGGTGCCAGTGAACTTGCGCAAGTGCGCGATGATTGTATACTAGGTTGGTAGATACTGTGCAAAGTGGCGATATATATCACCATTTTGACTTTGCTCTACTGTCCAATGCGCTTGTGCTAAATCATTGAACCATTGCGTTCTGTCAGGCATAATAGGATCCAGTATATTTTTTATATTGCGATTTGCTACATCCCAGGATACAGCACTTTCCTCACTTACAAAAGTAGGTATGCCTTCAAGTACACTTAACACACTGCTTGAACTGTTATAGTATATTGCACATCTGGCAGTACTCACACTTTCATGCAGGCTGGTGTTAATGCTGTCAACCAAGGTAACATTTGGCATACTGTTTACCCAACTCCAGTCATGTTTTGTCTTGGTTCTGTCGCGATTGAGGTCGCCGGGGTGCGCTCTAATTTTTATTGGCTCGTCAGTTAATGCTCTAATCTTTTTAATTGCTTTCTTTAACCACCGCTCTTGGTCAAATCCTTTTGCATTCCATCCGTTGTCACGCTGTAAACATATCAATAGTTCATCGCCTTGATTACGCCATGGTTTTTCTTGCAAGTTTAAACTGGACTTTATCATGTTCCAGTGTGTAGTATCACTATCGTGATTGGCATACTCGCCAGTATTCCAGAACACACTGTCTAAACTGTAGCGTAGCCACATGTTTTCATGTTGATGATGAAACTTAAAGCAACTGCCGTCAATGCTCATTACTCTGCCACCAATTGCACGTTGATGATTGATTATAGCTTCACGGAAGTGAATGTGAGGGCCGCTATAATTCATGCCTACCCATCCTAGTATAACTGCTAGTTTTGTATTACGAACCTGTCTGTTGCGAATATCATCATCTATTAACACACGAGCACCGGCTTTGATAGCACCTTGGCCAAATGCTCGCATGATCTGGATTTTGATGTTGTGATTTTGTATCTTGGGCAGAGTAGCCAAGTACACAACAACATCGTAATCCCAATGAGTCACTGTGCATACACCTTCTGAAGAATTTTCCAGGCAGTGCCATCTTGCATTTCGTTAGTGGTAAATTGAGCGTATGCTAAATTCATACACAGCACTCTCACTTCATCAGGTGATGGCATATATGGTTTTTCAATCTTGACAAGATCCTTATTTGCCAATGGTGTTGCTGCATTAGGACCCATTGTAAACACAGGCTTGCCAAATATCAAACTTTCAACTGCTGCAATACTGTTGTAGGTTACCATGCAATGCACATCGTTAGCAAGAGCCATTTCCATAGTGTCAACATTGACTCTGGTGTGACGATTTTGTTTTTCGCGCACCACAATTGGTCTGTCTGTGTGTTTTTTAATTTCTTCCTGTGTGTTGTGCAACCATTCTTGCAAGTTAACTCCCCAGTAAGACAGTGCCTTTTGGCTAGGAGGACATAGTAAAATATTTCTTCCGGTCCGATGTTTGCGTATTACTGTTTCAGTTTTATGAAATCTATCGTCAGATATCCTTTGATTAAGAGGGAGGCTAAATTGCAATGCATTTTTGGTAATTCTATGATATAGTTTGTGCTTGCCGTTACCAAAATAACCTGTGTCAATATAGTAAAAATCTCTCTTTGATTCTAGACAACGCCACATCACTTTCTTTTTGGCAATGCCCCTTACCACTGCTGGAACATTCAGAGGAACTTGGTCAAGCTCTTTGCTGTTAGCAAATACTCCTCTACTACCAAGTAGAAAACTTTCTAATATCACATCCAATTTTAACTCCTCCCGTGTTTTTTCTGGAAATTCAGGGCTAGGTGGTTCGCCTGCATCAATGATGCCAAGTACACCCGATTCGTTGTATGATTTAGATAAACGCTCAACTGCGCCTGGTACGTCAAGGTCGTAGAAAATATTATGCGGATCATAGTATGCACGGATCAATTCTTGGATGCCAGCTTTTAGATCTTCTGGCAGTGTTAAGTCGCGCACATTATGTGTAGGATTGTGCTTGCTTTCTAGATATCCTTGGAGATACATGTTCCAGGTTGCTGCATACCCACAATCTTTACAATTGTCAAACCAAGGGCCGCCTTCAGTGTAGTGCAACAAGTTCGGTTCACCGTCTCTGCCTTCTACATACCAGTCAACAAGCCAATTCCACTGTGGACCAAGCAAGCCAATGTCTTTGTCCTTGAGCCAACTGAATCGATGTAGATAAGCACCAGTAACTTCAGGATCGTTTACCAAGTCAAGTGTCACTTTCTTATTGGCTTTGTGGGCACAATTCCACACAACCATTGAGCTCCAATTCTTTCTGGGATATGCCAGTTGCTGTTGCCCATCCATCTTTATGCCAGGTGGCGGTGTGTAGTCATGTTGTACACAGGTTACAGCTTTTGCAGGATCAACTTCATCCAGCAGCTCAGCAATGTCATTTAGAAATATCATGTCACTGTCCATAAAGATAGCAGTGCCTTCAAAGTTGTTTAGCTCTGGTACTAAAAAGCGTGTGAACGTAAACTCTGTGCTAGCCAGTGCATCAATATCGCGACTGTAAAGCCCACGCATACGCAAGTCATCTTGCTTTAACATAACTATATCAACAGGAATACTTGCATGTTTAAGTATACTGTAACGGCACACATCTGCGGCAATAGGCTCACGACTATCCCAACCAATATAAACTGTTACTCGATCTTGTTTTAATCCCATCTTTCAATGTCACTTTCTGATAGTAATTTACTAGGACCTTTCCACACTTCAACAATGTGTGCAGGCTCGTCGCTGTCATTGACACCCTGGTGCCAAATTCCCTTGGGAATGTCTACAGGATTGGGCGGTGTTAGTGTTTGTCTTTTTGCGCCGTCATATGGTTCTGTAGCGTTTCTGCTTGTAAGCACATGTGCAACACCACTTACTAAATTCCAAGTTTCACTACGGTATTTGTGCCGTTGCATGCTCAACTTGCTGTGCGGAGCAATAACCAATTCCTTAACTTGAAAGCCATCACCATGGTACAGTTCTCTATAGTGTCCCCATTCGCGTTCTACTTTGGGTGCTTCCCATTCTTTGAGAATCCAACTGCTACTGTTCTTTTTGTTTTCGCCTCCAACACCAAACACAAACTTCAGTCTTGGATCTTGAATATCCATTTCAGGAATATTGTTATCGGTTCTATCTCCACCGTTGGCAAATACCACTTTGGCTGTTGGATAGTTGTCCAATGTTGATTGTATAAACTTTTTTGCACTACCGTCAGCATCAAATTCGTCATCAAAGCCCACAACACCGCCTACCATGCCTAAATGACTGATAATATTAGCACGTTCACTGATAGGCATAAAGCTACGACCTTTTTTGCGTTTAAGCCAACTATCTGAATTGACACCTACTAGCAGTATGTTGCCGTAACTTGCAGCGGCGTTGAAGTATTCAATGTGTCCACTGTGTAGTGGATCAAATCCTCCAGTAACCAATACAATTGTGTAATCAATGTCTTTAAACTTAACTCCGGGAATAAAGTCCCCAGGTTCAGTAGCAGGAGTTCTTCTGTTATCAACCATCTAGATTATCCTTTAATTCACGCACACGATGGCCTAACCAACCAATTGCTGTGCTAATATGTCCTGTATCGTGTGGAAGTAATTGACTTTTTGCATAGGCAATTTCATCTTCTAGTGCAAAAATGCGTTCCAGCTTTGCTTGTTTTGTTGCAGTCATTTCAGTCACTGTGGATACCCTCCGTTGCGTTTCACGTTCCATGCAATAGCACACTGTAGTCCGTGTTCTTTGTTATCATTCACCACAATACGCTCGCCGTGTGCCAAATCAAATAGTGCATAGTCGTATCGTAAATTGTTATCGTCTAGTATCTTTAGTGTTGTTTCTTTGAACTCTAATGCTCTGGCTGTGGTAATAACAATAACGTCATCTTCGGGTATACTTGCCCACAGTTCCTGCACTCCAGGCAACAACTCATCATTGTGGTAAGGAGTAGCATTTACCTTGACCACTGTGCCGTCCATGTCAAAAAACCAAGTATGGTTCAGGTTGTCGCTGAGTTCAAATGGTATCATTTTATTCTTTTAATTCCTCTGTTTAACCAATACAGTCCGTAATAGTAACTGCCAATTACACTATCGATATCGTCTTTGGCGTAGCCACTGAGTGCTAACCATATTAATCCGTGTAGCAATTCAATGTTGCCCATTTGCTCTGGTAACAATTCTTCAAATACCTGTTGTGCTACGTTGGCTGTCGATGGCGGCGCCATGATAATTTCACAGGTATCGTTGTCAATGTGCAGTTTAAACTTGCGTCTGTTAAAGCTATCGTAGCCTCCGACTGCACTGTAGTATACTTTAGCAAAGTCATAAACTGGGTCACCATACACACCAGGCTTATCAAAATAGCCTCTTGGATCAATAAACCAGGCTTTGAGATTGTGATCAATTATGGTATTTGAAAATGTAGGATCACCGTGTATGGGCGTGAACCATTCAGGCTGCAATGCTTCTGCGATATCGTCCCACACATAGGTGTATTGGCTGTGAAAGTAATTGATACACTTTACTCCATTGACTGTGAAACTTTGTTTTTCAAATCCTGGAATAATTCTACTGACACTGTTTACTCTGCTTTGTGTTTTGTTGATATACACATTTTGCACTTGTTCTTCAATGCTGGGTTTTTTGTCTCTAGTATGTAAGTCTTGCAGTGTATAAATGATGTCAGCTAGTATACTGCGCTGTTCACGTTCCGATAGATTGTCAATATCCCACACATGCTTGCCATGTACGCGACTCATTGTAAGTTGCTCGGCATCTTTGTTTATTACAGGTATACGATTGAATCCAAGATCTCCAACAGTTTTATACCATTGCTTTTCTTGCGTTATTAAATGTGCATAGTCCAGATCAATTGCTTCTTTGACCACAACTGACTCGCGTATGTCAACTCTGTTAAAAAATCTACAAAAACCCAGTTTGCTATTGTTGTCTTCAATTGTGCCAAAGTCGCCTAGTTCTTCTAGTGCATTTGCCGGAACTGTTCTAAAGTCTGTAACATTTTGACTAAACCATTTAACAAACTCGCCACTGTGCGGAGGTGTTGGAAATTGACTACGTTCAGCAAAATAAAATATACCCGGCACGCCGCCAGTTTCGCTTGGCACTTCTTCAAGTCCATTCTGTTGCACGCTCCACCGACAAGTAAATGCGTCAGTTATGTATACAATAGGTTTGTTGGTGTGTTCAGGAAATTCAGCAAGATCGTTAATAATCAAATCGCTCCAGGTAAGCAACACTGGTTCGTTTGCAGGTACCATAGCCAGTGCTGTGTCTATACCCGAGCAAGTGCCTTTTTGATCTGTATGTATCAATTCATACTTTGCTTCAGGAGGATCAACTTGTAAATAGTTTTGCAACTGCTCATACAAGTAATCGCCAATGATCATAAAACGTGCATCTGGAAACTTGTCAAACAAATGATACAGCAAAGGTTTTCCATGCACACTGACCAAGCACTTAGGCTTGTTCCATGTGTGATGGCGTAGCCTACTGCCACGACCTCCTGCTTGTACTATAACGTTTAGCATACTGTATTAGTCATTGTTAGAATCTGCTATTAGACTTTTGCGGCCTTCGATGCCTATTTGTGCATCCAAAATTGTTTTAACTTTCATAAGCATTGCACATGCCATCATCAGAACATCTTCTCGATCATCGCACATCATAATTTGTTGATCAATTGGTCGGCAAAGTTCCGCCATTCTTTCTTTTACGGTTTTACTCATGTTTTCTCCCATTTAGATACTGACAATTCTTTCTGGTAGTGGAATATCCCAAAGTTTTCCTTTGTTCCAGTAATATACTCCATTGGGCATTTCTGGATAGTTGTTGTACACATGCTGAAAGCACATGCCCGAAAACACAAAGCTCTCAAGTTTCCAAGCGCCGCGCTCTCGCATGCAATGGAAAGCCGCGTCAATGTTGCGAGGAAACATAAAATCAGCCATTTCTGCACCCTTAACCTGTGTAAGTTCTTGCCAGGGTAAATCACTGCGAAACAAGGCTACTCCAAAAGTCCAGCCTGTGTTGTGTGTGCTGTAAAAGTCTAAACTGAATCCGTCTAGCTTGTTTTCTGCAAGGTGACGTTCTGCACTGCGAAACTTTTCATCTAGTGCTGCCCATCTGTGTGTTAAGAACTGTGTGTCATCGGCATCAATCATCCAAAATGCATCAGTGCGCCCGCTTGCAATCTCAAAACCTGTTATGTTAGCACATGCCATATTGCGTTTTGCACCTTTAAGTTCCCGCAGGCTGGGCATTATAGAGTCTCTAATGCTGGCGATTAATTTTGCATCTGGATAATCCAACATGCATGTTTTAAGCATGTCAGTTTCATCTCTGTCACATAATATATAAGTTTCGTGATTCTTAAACAGTTCAAGCCAGAATCGCAAACAATGAATACCGTGTGCATCCATCCTGTCAATTTTTAAAAATGCACTAACACTGCCCATTTAATGTTGCTCCATAATCATGATATTTTTGTCCAACCACGGAAGTATTAGATCACGTTGTCTCAGCTTTCCGTATTTGGTAATACCATCCACTGCACATTGCGGTAACAATTCAGTTTCTTCTATAAGATTATACAAGTTAACTTGTTGAGGATTCATTGGTTCGATGTTGCTCTTGTACACAATTGCATACAGCCACGGATCTCCAGGCGTTTTCTTAAAAAATCCATCACGACAATCCCAGCCACTAACAGCCAGCATATAGATTAACTGTGGCATTGTGTAATGATATTTGTGACCCAAGGCTAGGTTGTATTCTTGAATGTGATATTCTGTGTTAACAGTTTGCGGCACTGCCAGTACTAACATAGCATCCTTGTTTGCAATATGCCACCAATTCGACAATGCTTGGTATGGATTTAACAAATACTGCAATTGATCGTAGCAATATACTATATCAAATGATTTTTTTACACGGTTTAGAGATTCAATGTTGTGATTTTGGTATGATATACTATTGTGACTACTATTAAGTCTTTTAAATGTATTAACACCAACGCATTTAATGCCTAACGGAGTTTTTGCTTCATCTCTTGTGGTAGCACTTGCCCACCACAGCATATCAGTTGCTTCAACATCGCAGCCAAGATCAATAACATGCCCAACACTGTCCATGAAATCGTCATACTCATACATATAACTTAGTACGTTTTGAAAACTGTGTTCGTGTTTTTCTTGTGGACTACTGAATGAGCTCAACTTTGCTATCCTTATACACTTGCTTACTGTTATGTATGCCGTTTATAAAGAGAGAACAAATTATACCTGGACGTCTTCCATGCCTGCTGTGCGCAACCGCACAATGTGACCCATTTGCCACTGCTTGGTGTCCAGACCTTTCATGATGCCAAGATACTTGTTGCGCAATAATGCAACTTCATTGATCAGCGTTTCAAAGTCGATAACTTCATCTTCGCCGTCAACATACTTTTCAGCATCGCGACTGTTTAACGCTCTAGCATATCCTTCCAAATACTTTTGAAAATGCTTGCGGCGTATCTTGCGCAACTGTATGTTCAAGAAGTTAAGTACTGCCTCAATCTCTTGCAGTTGATTAAAACGATGTTCAGTGAGTCCAGGTAACGCTTGAATGTTTTTTTCAATAAGTCCGCCAACACGACACTCGCGCTTTGCTTCTTCAAGTTCAGCTTCAAAGTGTGTAATAAAGCTAGGAATGTTGCCAAGATTACCTGTTACCTTGCTATACCACATGTGTATCAATACTCGTCATAATCAAACTCGCCATCGTCATTAAACTGATCAAGCAGTTCATCCTCTTCTTCCTCTTCAAGATCGTCTTCATCATGCTCTCCAACATAGGCACCAACTGCCATTTTTATAGCACCGTCCCATTTGAATGCTTCTCGTATTTCGTCAGCACTGTTTTGTTCCATTAGGGTTGCCACTACTGTATCGGCAGCTTCTCTAATGTCTCCATTTTCCAGTATAAAAGTGCGGCAGTCTTTCCACACCATTGCAGCTATTTCTAATGACACGTTTTGTTGCTCCTATTCTACAAACAGTTCTGGGAAAATATTTTCCAGTTTTTTAATATTCTTGTCAGTTTCGTACCATTCAATGTACTCAAAGAAATCGTCGCGCAAGTCCTGATCAAACTTGCTATCATTGACTCCTACCAATAGGTCTTCATATGTGGTTTCGGTATTGTCAATGATGTTTCGATTAATTTCTATATCCTTTAACAAATCTTTCTTTATATGATCAGGCAGTGTTTTCATGCCTAGATATACAGGATTGTTTACTATGTTAGTTCTCAACTTAATATTGTTATTTCTGCACCAGGTTGCAAGATCTCTAAATCCTAGCACTGTTGCTGTTTGGAACGTGTACAGTATTGACATATCTATTCGAGGGTTGCTTACAGCTTTGAGAACATGCTGTTCGACCTCTTGCCAATTACTTCCGTATCTAGCCCATTCTTGGACTTCTCCTATTCCTTCAAGACTAACACTGCATTGAACGTACTTGAAATCTCCAAGCGAATCGATAATCTCAGAAACATCTTTACTGGCATTGGTAACAAACAGCAAACTCAGTTTACTTTTAGTACTAGCGGGCAACTGGCGTAACTTATCTATCAAGAACTTATCTAAAAACGGCTCTCCGCCAAGAAACTTCAAAAACTTGATATGCTTGTTGTTTTCCAAAATGTCATCCAAGTACTTGATATACTGTTTATTCTTGAATGTAAATGACTTGGCCCTTGTTAAGTATTCAGGATCCTCTTCTAGCACAGACTGTACAATAGGATGATCAAGATTAGCCATCCAGTTTGCATAAATCAACGAACTATCTTCAGGATGGCACATAACACAGGCATAGTTACAGGTATTGCCAACTTTGATATCTGCACTCAAAACCATATCACTGTTAAAGTCATCTTTGTTGTTAAAGTACACATCCATCCAATTTGCAGCGTTAATATCTTTTTGCAATGATATCAACTCATTGAGATCTTGTCTCAAACTGCGTATTCCGTTTTCTTCCTTGAGCCAACAGATTCGACAATGTTCTGATCTTACTCCGTTGGCCAAATCTTTTTTTAAATCTCGTATTGGCTGAGTATTTAGGTATTCCAATGAACTCATGTTTTGGCTAGGCATGTGTTCTGTTATTTCGGTAGATATTGCACAACAAACTTCTTTACTCATGTCTTGCCCATTTTTAATCTGAAACCATGGAGCAACACAGAATGTGTTTTTGTTGTTATGCATTCTCGTGTAATACCTCACCAGTTTCATCATCAATGATATCTTCATGCACATCAACAACTTCGTCTATACTTACCGTTTCGTCACCAATTTTAGCAAACTCCAGCATCAATTCGTCAAGGCAGCCATTTTCATTGCGTTCCCATGCTTTGCGGAACTGGATAATTTCGCTGCCATCAGATTTAATAAAGCTCAGTCTGTTGCCAGACTTTTTAAGCAAGTCTACACTTTCGGCAAGATCAACAAGCCCACTATATGGGTTCATGCCAGTTTCATAAGGAATCTTAACTTGTACACTTTCAAACGGTTTAGCATAGCGTGTTTTCATAACTTTACATGCTGCACGAATACCTTTTACTTGCGAAATCTTGTTGCCATCTTCATCCTCTTTGAGCTTGAGCTTGCGCATTGCAACCACGATTGAACTTGCATAGATAAAGCCTTGTCCACCCGAGATCTTATCATCTGGATCAAACATATCTTGTGATGCATATGTGTGGTTGGTACACACCATACCAACGTTGTAACTGCCAAACATGTTTACAGTATTACGCACCAATGCTGTTAGTGCTTTAGGCTTTCTGCCCAAATCACCTTTCATGTCACCTGATTCAAACTGATTAACATCTGTTGGAGTAAGCATCATTCCTAAACTATCAATTACAAACAACACCTTAGGACGTTCGCCGTCGGCCATTGCTTTGTAGTCTTTCATGAATGTTGAAATTGTCTTTGCAACATCATCAATCATGCTCATTGCCAGTTTAAGCAATTTGCTATCGTCTGTGTCCACACCTAGTGCTTTTAGCCAGGCTTCATCAAGTGCGTTCTCAGTGTCAATAAGCACAACAAAGATGCCTTGTTCTTGTGCATGTTTAACAATGTTACCTGCGGCAAAATAACTTTTGCCTGCGCCAGATTCACCAGCAAACACTGTAACTTTACCCAGTGGACAACCTTTGTGGAAGTCTCCCGAAATAAGATAGTTTAGTGCATAGTTGCCTGTGCTAATCCAGTCTGTTGGATCGTTAAAGCCAATTGACAATCCGTCAATGCTTTTTGTGATGTCCTTGCGGAACTTGCTTACGTCAAATGGTTTTGCCACTGTATTCTCCTTGCTGATATGTGTTTATTATACTATGTTTCACTTGTATTGTCAAGTTGTTGTAACTTTCTTAGGTAATCATTGCTGAAATAATGATTGTAATTGTATTCAACTGTATCGGACTCTAACAAATACAAATCGTACCACTCGTAGGGTGTAAGTTTACTAAACTTACTGATCATAGTCATTAGCTCTATCAATCGTTCAACAGGATTAACAACTGTGTCAAACCTGTAATCAAACAACTTGGTATATAATTTAAACCCAAGATATTTTTCTATGTACTCATGCCATCCAGGTTGTGCATAAGCCAAAAACAAACCTCTAGTTACTATGCTATATAGTGCTTTTTCAGTAACAAACGGATAATAGCTAGTGGGCATTGTTTCGCTTACTATGTTTACAAAACTTTCAGTAAGTTTGTTTTCTAAATTGTATATGTTCTTGTCATGTTCATAGCGCACATGCCCAAAACTATATTGTTGTTGATTGAATAGATCTGTACAATCAAAAAACTTGTTGTAAAAGTTAATATTTTCTACATAATTTTCAATGTGCCCTTCAAGTTCAGTGCCAGTTTGCCCAAAGTTCTTGCTACAATACGATTGGTCAAAGTAACCAAATTTCTGCAATGCACTTGCTAATAGTTGTCTACCAACATGATTACTGCCATTGAAACTGCAAACAAAGTTACGATAATTCACAGCCGGATGTACTCGGTATCCTGTGAGCTTATGAACATGATTGCCCGATGCCCAAAGTTCACAATTAAATTTTAAATCTAAATTGGCATAATTGTCACGAATTTGTTGATCAACAATATACTCTACATTAACTGTTATGTTGCGGTTGGTTTTTGCTAACTCAGTTAGATCCAAACTTTTACCAGTTAAGTCAAATCCGCCCAAGTGATCAGGAAGACTAATCACTGATGGCAACTGATTGATATCATCGTTGCGCAAGTCAAATTTTGCGGGTATAGACATAGCGGTTTACCTTGAAAGGACGATGAGGGCAAGGAAAAAGGAAAACCTTGCCCCCTTTGCCGTTAAGATGCAGACTGTCTGCTACGAATCATAGCCAAGATGTCTTCAGCTTTATTGCCGCTATCTGCAGCTGGTGCAGGTGCTTCAACTGGAGCAGTTGGAGTTGCTGGTGCAACTTCAAATGGCACTGTTTCTGCTTCGGCAACTGGTGTTGCAGCCGGAGCAGGTGCTGCCTGCGGTGCTGGGGTAGCTGCGCCTTCGGGCTTCTGCATACCTGCTGGACGGAAGTAGTTGCCCCAACGCTCTGCGTCATAGCTTTGTCCATCCACTGATGCTTCGAACATCTCTTTCATTACACGGAGATCTTCTTCGCTTGGACGCTTTGGCAAGAAATCACCCAAGTTGTACAACCCTTGTGATTCAATTGCTTCTGCTTCCTGTGCAGTAAGTGCAGTCTCTTTGCGAGCCCACTTGCTTGTGGAATAGTCAGCGTATCCACCTTTTTGTGTTTTGCTTACGCGGAAGTCTAACCCACGCTCGTAATCAGTTGGAAGTTCTTCCAACTCCGGATCCATCAATGCAGACTTGATAGTTTGGAAAATTTGTGGTCCAATGATAAAACGACGGATTGCTTTTTCGCTCTTGTCATCCGAGATTGGATTTTCTCTTACAAATCCTTGCATGATATATGAACGCTTCTTCCAATACTTGCGACCCATATCTTCAAGACTTTTGTCTTTGAACCATGTGCGTACTTCTGTAAGGATTGGGCAAGTCTCACCCCACATTTCAATACAAGGAATCTGCACCTGGACGCTTTTGCTATCCATCTGCCCCTTGACACCATTGAATGGAAGTTTGATCATTGCACGTTCAATCCAAAAGAACGTGTTGTTGTTATCCAAATCAGGAAGGAAACGTAGCACTGCGCTATCGCCTTCGTTCATATTCCAATGTGGGTAAATTGCGCCATCGCCACCGGATGACTGATTGCCTTGTCTATTGTCTGCCGCTGCAAGGCGTGCGCGGATTTCTGCTAATGAAGCCATTTTCTATTCTCCTATATGCCTACGAGTAGCAACTACTACTCTTTCATTTGCCTGTGATGCGCAACTACGCATCTGTGTATAGCCTAGCATACACTGTACTAGTATATGCAATTCTATTTAGTCCGTCAACCCCAAACGGTAAAGTTTCTTAGGCTGTTTGATATGGATTAAATATACACATGAATACATTTATTATAGCATCTAATTTGTGGATAGTCAAAGACTGCTTTGACCCAGACACAATAATTTGGTTAAAAGATATTAAAACCAACACGGATAATAGTTTTTCAGCAACCCGTCCTCATTTGCGTATGCTGTTAGAAGATGGTGCTGATCATCAAAGATTACAACAACTGGGATTAGCCCTGTTGCCAGGCCTTAGCAAACTCACAGGCCAAAACTTGAACTTTATGCTTAGTAAATTTTGGTTAGACTTACCTGGCTTTGGTTGCCAAGTACATTCTGATGCTGCTGATATCGTTGTTACACTACAAGTATACCTTGACAATGACGGCGATACAGTTGGTGCAGAGTTCTTACATGTTGATCCAAGTGTACAAATACCAATCGAGCCAAACTGCGGTTACTTGAATTTGAACACAGACCTCAAACCACATCAAGTTATCGCTAGCAATGGCACACGAACCAGTGTGGTATTTCAATACAACGTTACTGATAGTTAAGCCACAGTGTTTCGCGAATGCTGTTTTCAGGTATTGAATTCATCATGCCATTGAAAATCCTTGGATTGTTCTGATATACAATAGCACTGCGAGGCTCGTGCGGCACATACACACATTCACTGCTTTCGATATCGCGAGCAGGGCTATGATCATTCTTACCAGTAGCAGTGTTAACTGCATCTTCAATACAAAACGCATACTGATTGGTATCTACTGCAATAGTGCATAATGGTATTTGTACTTGCAGTTTGATATCACTGTGTATTCTATGCATCATGATTTTTGCATGCGACAGTGTAATGTCAATGTAGCCTACTTGTGGCTTTAGCTCAATGCCAGCAAGTTCGCTAAAATACGGTGCCCACAGCGCACAGATGTCGTTGGGCTCTCGAGTCTCGCTCCAATCCGTTAGCAAACGGTTGTCGTAGAGCATTTTGAGTTTGGTGTTTTCTGCGTTGCGATATAGTTTGCGAACAAAACTGTATTGTTCTAAAGGAAAGAAATCCCTAATCAGCCACAACTGACTAGGGATAATTATTTCTGGAGTCATACTATCCTCGAGCTAGTTGTAGTAGTCTGTCTAGCTCTGTTTCTAACATTGGATCACGTTCTGCTTTTAATGCTGTTTTTCCTGTGTCAATGTCTGTTATTTCAGTCATGTCTTCGTTGTCTAAGTCTTGTTTTTCACTGTTGCTAATTTTGTTTGCGTCATCAGTGCCATCTTGATCATCTGGGTTTACAAATGCATCCATTGATTCTTCAACATCATCACCGCCTGCTGTTTTTGGAACTGCGCTGTTGTCACCGCCCATGCTCATTCCCAAACTGCGAGCTTTGCCTGCGGCTGCATTTGCTTGTCCTGCTGCATAACCACTTGCTGGATCTTCCTGTGTTGGGTCTTCAGTGATGCTAATCTTGTCTAGTACCTCTTGATAGATATCATCAATTGCTGGATCTGGTACACCAAGTTTCTGTGCCATTCTAATAATTTCATCGCCAGATTCTGGCTGCATGTCTACAATCTGATCTATAATATCCTGGTGACTGTGGCCTTCGTTAACTGATTCATCCATTTCACTGCGGATGTTAGCAATGTCTTTATCACTTACGCCAGGATGCATCTTTTTGATTTCTTCGTTGCTGTCACCATCTGCAATCATTTCACCTATGTGTTGATGTAGATCGCTCATAGCACCTTCGCTAACTGCTTCGTCAATCACAATGTCAAAGTCTGCGAGCCTTGCTTTTACAAGCTCTCTGCAATCTGCATTTGGATCACGGTCTGCAAGTACGCTGATGTCATCAAACAGTTCGTCATCACCAATTAGATCATATAACTGTTCTGTTGCATATTCGCCGTCGGGTCCACATATAAGTGGCTCGCTCATGAGCTTCTTAAGTCTGGACATTTGTTCGTCTGTGTCCGGTAACGCCCAAGTTCCTTCAGTGATACGGTCGGCCCACTGTTCAAAAATGTCTGCTTCTTTCATGTTCTCTTCCTGTATCTTTGCTAGGATAGGCAGAGCTTCTTCGATGCGACTGTCAACTGAGCTGTTAACAAATACTTCTCTTACCCGATCAACTGTTTCATCAAGATCAGTAACTTGCATAGGATCAAATGCTGCAAAGATATCTTTGTATCCTCTGCGACTGATCATTTTCTTTGCTTTACGCTTGATGTCACTGTAATGCTTTACTGCATCTTCCACAATGCCCAATGCACTTTCGTTTTGTGCAAATGCATTGCTTCTGCTTGCTCTTATAAATCTTGACAGTGTTCCCATCTCGTTGATGGTATTACTGATATGCTGTCCAAATTCATCATATGGATTGCCGCCTTCGCTAACATGTCTTGCCATTGCCTTTGCGCCACTGATACTTTTAAACGGCATACGGAATCTTTCGCCTGCGGAATTTTCAACAAACAAACTTTCAATGTTTCTAAAACGTGCTTCGCCTTCGCCTAGTGCTCTTGAGTGTTGTATTACCACTCGGGCATTGCCTGGTTGGCTACTAGAGCTTCTTGTTTTGCTGTGCCCTTTCCAACTTTCAGCCAACTGTGCCATGCTTTTCATTGAATATTTCAATTTGTTCATGTTGTTAAGACTGAATGTAAGTAGGTTCCGCTTTGCTATATTTCTAATAACAGCAAGGAAATCATACCAGTCGCCACGATCTTCGCGTTCCATACCGCGTCCAAGATTGTCACCGTAGAATATTTCAAGGTCGTTGTCACCATTTACCAGGATAACCACTGTACCGTAATCTTGATTAGACGTTTTAAAGTTAAACGAGAATAAATCAGCCGATCCAGGATTAACTGTTGGCTTTCCCATTGCATCCAAACTCTTTGGATCCAAGTCCCGTGTTACCAGTGTGTCGTATATTTGCTGTGCCGCGTTGTTGTCTGTTCCCATAATACTATTTATTAAAACATTGCCACAAACGGCATTGGTTCGATTCCCATATCTTCATGATCAGTCATTTGTCCATCTAGTTCGCCGTGGTAGCTCTGCAACACCTGCATCATACGCACCACTAGCAAGGTTGCCATTACAAGATCGTCTGTCTCTCCCGGCTTAGCAGCATAGCTAGTGCCATGTGCTACAAAGTTTTTCAGTTCGCTGATTAAACTTAGGCTGTTTATCTTCAGTCTGTCTTGTTCAAGTAGATTTTTAAACTTAGCACATGCTGCCAGTTTCACTTTGTGTGTGGTATTAAATCCTTTGCGCCCCGAACGACCTTTGCCAATGTCGCTGAGGAAGTATCCTTGAATATTTTCTTCACCGTAGTCTTTGATGGAGATTAAACTTGCTTCGCCAATGGTGTTGTTTTCAACACTGTAGTAGATACTTGCAGGATGATTTACTGTTTCATTGATATGCTTGCAAATATCAGCCAAGATGCGAATCTGCTCTGGAATGGTTGTTCGGTTATGTTTCCACTCAGCAATTTGCACATTGCTGTTTGCTTCCCACACTTGTATAGCGCAAGGATCGCCTCCTGTACCCAAACTAGGATCAAGCCCTACCACATAAATTTTGTTAGGCTCTGGACGTTTATACCAACGCACTTGTCCTGTTCGATACTGCGGTTCAATACCTTCAAGATCAATCAGTTTGGTTGGTGCAATAAGTGTTTCGTCATTGATAATAAATTCGCAATCCATTTCTCGCCGAAAACGTTCAATGCCTAGTATGTTTCTCTGCTCTTCAGCCCAGTCTTCATCTCTGTCAGGATGTTCAGCCCAAAAAGCTCTGTATGCTTTAAATCCGTTAATACCCAGTTCAGTTTCGTTACCATAACTGTCTTCAGTTTTGTTTGCACCTTTCCAAATAAAAGCAAACTGGTCCTCATCTGAGTTTGGCGTACTTGTAATAATAGCACCACCGCCTGTTGATAGTGTAGGAGATATTGATGTCCAAAACTCTTTGGCAATAGTGGGTCTCACAAACGCAAACTCATCACAGTATAGCAGTGTAATACTCATACCACGTCCGGTATTTTCTGTTGTGGTTTGTGCAACAATTCTCGAACCATTGTCAAATTCAATTGATCCTTTATTGTAACTTGTGGCGCCAGCGCGAATATGGTCAGGGCATGCTTCGTACGCATAGCGAACACGTTGCATAATCTCTTGCGCTCCTGCATACTTGTGTGCAGCTACTAGTATGGTACTGTCTGGTTTAAACATTGCATACCATAACAAATATCCTGCGGCACTGGTACTTTTGCCAGTTTGTCTGGGCATCATTGATATTGAAAATCTATAGTTGTGATAGGTGCCGATCAGTCTCTCTTGGAACTCCCAAGGATCATACTGCATCTTTCCTTGTATTGGATGTTGTATAAAGAAAAAATTACGCATAAAGAATTCAGGGCCGCCCGTAGGGTCAGCACACTGCATAAACTGTTGCAATTCTGCTTCTGTAAATTCTTGTTTCTTATACGGGGTTTTTACTAGTACCCCATCTTCTTCTCTTGCTGCCATACAGTTACTTATTGTGGTTTTGGGCCGTGGTTCTTAATTGTGTCTTCGGGGAATTGTTTAAGTTCTGCAGGAGTTGGCGCTACAAGTGGTGTTGTTTTTGTTGCGGGTTTGCCCAATCCTCCAAAGTTTATGCTTGCAATCATTGGTTAATATATCCTTGTTTAAAGTTCCACACAACTTGCTCGTAATTTTCAAAAATATCTTTCGCTTGAATTGGATTTTTCTTACTGCCAGTTGTGTGCGGTTGAAAGTTGGTTATACCAAACTGTTCACCAAGCAGATCTTGTGTTTCCTGTGAAAATAAATCTTCGTAATACAAGTCAATATATTCAAGTTTGTTTTGGTCTAGCCAAGCTCTCCATTCATCATTTTGACGTTCTATCTTCATCATATTGGTCACTAAGTGATTGGAGTTTGCTTTGATCTTGGGTATTTTGTTAACGGGTAATTTATCAGGATGCCATACTGATACTATTTCATCTTCTATGTTTAAGTCCATAAGATAGTCTACTACAGCAAAACTAAATGCATGTGCTAGCTTATCACGTCTTGATAAAAAAATAACTTTATCTATTTTTGTTTTGGGCAACCAATTACGACTATGAGTAAGCAAAGCCGATTTACTGCTATTTGCAAATTTATCTTCGTCCCAGATACTGCTACCGTCCTGGTGTTCTTGCACTGCATAATATCCACTTGAGTTAAACAGCTCTAGTAGATAATTATTAGCGCATCTTCCCAAAGACGCTATCATTGCAATCATGCTTCAACTATGCCCTCGGCAATGAGTTTTGCTCTGTTAGCCATATGCTGTTCCAGTAACTCTTCTTTGCTGCCACCCATGTAAGGCACAGCATGTCCTTCTAGCATCATAATGTCAGTAACACTCATTGTTCTATCTTGTGGTGCGTAGTATACATCAAAGTCTCCCAGGATACGTCCGAACTTGCCTTTCATATCCTCGCCATCTTTTGCAATTTGTGTTTTAAGCACAATAGCAGGGCCATCAAGCAATTCTGTCATGCGTTGTTTGGCTGCTAATCCAAACTTTTTTTCTACTAAATCTCGTGTGCGGCTTTCTGGCGTGTCAATACCCATGATTCTCACACGCTCGTCTTTTATCCATACACCGAAGCCCAAGTCGATATCTACATCAACTGTGTCGCCGTCTACTATGTTTATTAGTTTTGCTCTGTACTCGTACATGTTATGCTCCTGTTATAGGAGTATTTATTAACGAGGATAGCCTTTGAATGCTACAACTGGGCTTTGTGTATTCACTGCATCTGGTTCGTGACTGCCTGTGTGCGAGCCGTCTTCCTTGCTGGCCATTCCAAGTGCCGCAAAGGCTTTTTTTGACATGTCACGTTCTTCGTCAGTGAATGCATTAACAAGACCGTCGCCGCCGATCCAACTTTCTGGATCCGGCATGTGTTCGTTGTTGCCGTCTGCATCCATGCCTGCCATTGCCATGGTAGCACGATACATATCATAATAGCCTTTGCTTCTTACATGACCAGGACTTGCGGCTTGGTGTACATGAGGTGCTTTGCCCTTTGTATGTTTAAAGCGCAGGCCTTTTTCTTCTTGTAAGAATTCGCTAGCTCTCATTAGCTTTGGTAAACCCCTGAGTCTGCACTTGATGCTGTTCCCATTTCGGTTGCTGTACCGTCACCGCCAACAATGGTAAGTTGGTTGCCAACACCTACATAAATGTATTGCACACTGTTTGCCGGAATAACAATTGGGTTACTGTAAATAGTGTCCGTGCTTTCATTTGGCTTGCCAGCAAGTATTACTTGTGCTGTTACACTGGTCACGCCGGTTGAAATCATTGCTTTGTCTGTTGTCCAGGCTTGGGCTGATATTGCGCCTGCATATGTGTTTGTTTCACTAGCCATTTATTTTTTTCCTTATACTATCTTGCTAACTGGTTTGGAACTCCACATACGGCAACTCCAGTAACCAGCCTTTGTTCTATCTTTTTTGTCTGAACAGTTATGTCTTGCTCTAAAGCTCTTGCGGGCTTTAGGGTTGTCTCTGCGGATTTCCATGTTTGGATCGCCAAAGTTAACTTTTTTAACATTGCCTGTCTTTGGATTTTTTACAAATACTTTGTACTTTTTAACATCGCCGCGGGTTGGCTTGCCAAGTTTAACTTTACGTCCTTGGTATTCGGCTTCGTTGGTTTTGCTACGTTCCAGTGAGCGGATTACATTGTTAACCATTGCACTAACATCACTGCTACCTAATTCATCACCATCTTCATGATCTTCAGCTTCATTATTGATAGCATCAACAATACGCGAGATGCCATAATTTCTGACCATTTCACTGAATTCTTCCATGTTCATGATTCTACGCTTGATAGCATCTGCGGCATCGTCAGCATCTTCGCCTAATGCACGGTTGATGTTTAAGCCCTTGCCAAAAATATCATCAACTTTTTTCTGATAGTAGTTGGATGCATCGTCATTGCCCATACGCTTGTGGAATGCTGCTTTGCGCTTGTAATCAGCCGCTTTGTCCATGTCGCCGTCATGTACATGACTGTCAGCTTCTGTCTTTTTTGCAGGCAGCTTTGCCATACCTTGGTCAGTTGGTGAGCCTCTCATAAGTGAGTATAACTCATGCTCTTCATCTTTTGATTCGTCTATAGCTTCGGCATGGTCTTTACAATCGCTACAAATACCCAAACCGTTTTCATAGTTCATTAGTGGAGCGTCGCAACAATGACTTCTAGGCGCATCTCTATCTTCGTCTAGTTCTTCGTCCATGCCGCAGCCGCAATGCTCAAGCACTGCTAAACTGTAGTCGTCTGCTTCAACGACCACACTGTCATCTGTGTGACTGATCACATCAAACTCCAGAGCAAGTTCTTCATTGACTCCAACCGTAAACACATCGCCTTCAACCATAAAGGCTTGCGCTCTCTCACTCTCAGTGATGTATTTCTTTAGACTCATTTTGCTTTGAATTCCTTGTAAAGTTCCATCAAGTGACTTGCACTTGTTTCTTCTAGTTCTGATTCACCAAGGTTAACGGTGTTATTCTTCATGTGTTGCATTGCAAGTGGATTGTCGCCCATGTTATTTGGGTTCACTTGCAACTTAGGACCGTTCAGTCCACCAGCAATACCATTAACCAGTGTGTCTGTGTCTGCTGTTGCTGTATCGTCTGCACCGTTTGCAAATTCTTGCTCTTCGGTCATTTCATTCTGCATGCCAAAGCTACCAAGACCTGCTAGTTTAAGCAGCGAGCCTAATTTCATTGCATCTTCATCGGTTGCGTTAACTGTTAGGCTTGGGCCGCTTTGGTCATTCATACTAATATTGATATTCATGCCTTCCATTAGCTTGCCTGCTGCACGAACAATTTCATTTGACTCATACACACTTGCATTTTTGTACAGTGATTTGCCGCTGCCGCTTGCATCAGTTGCCATTGCACCACTTACTGTGGTTTCTGACACTGCATCCTCAGGCATGTTTTTAGCATCAGTAGCTTCTAATTCATCATGTGCAAAAGTTTCTTCTGAGCCGTCTGCAAACTTAACAGTACACTTGTCGCCTTCAACTTTAACACATCTACCTGGTGCTTGTCCTGGGCCTTCTTCTTTTGGAAGTACTGTGTCGCCTACTTTAAAACCTTCAGTCATTGCGTATTCTTCAAGTGACTCATTTTTCTTTTTGTCTTTGGCAGCTTTTTTCATATCTTCTTTTTTGTCGCCGTCGCCGTCGATGTCTGCAAAGTCTGGCTTGGCTGCTTCGTTTGCAACTGCCATATCCATGTCGCCATCGTTGTCAACATCAACCATAATCCAGTTGTCACCTTTTGGATCCATACTGTCACATTCACAATCTGTAGTTGGTCGACCAAGCATGTCACCACACTGTTCGCATTTGAGTGTTTTCATACCCATGTGACCTTCGTCCATCTCAGCTTCAGATACTTTGTACTTCTTGCCGTCAACTTCAAAATCATCTTTGCCATCTTTTTTGGCTTGCATCATAGCACCTGAGAACGCATTGCCTTCTTCGACATCATCCTCATCAAGTGGATCTTCAGACATAATTCTTTGAGCAGCATCTTCTGGCGTTTCACTTACTGCTTCTTCGATCTCAGCTAGCGGAACACCTGCTAGTTCTGCAAGACGACTCATCATGGCGTCTTTAAGCTCTGTTCTAATTGTGCTTGCTGTTTCTTCAACTTCTTTAAGTTTAGCAAGTTTGTCCATACTCAATGCTGTATCTGCAAAGATACCTTCATCTTCGTGCATTCCATCTTTGTCATGCTTTTCATCATACTCGATATCTTTGGTTACGTCTTTGCCATCTTTACCAGCATGATCTTTGCCATCATACTTTGCATCACGCTTTACTTCGCGTCCTGCTTTTTCTGCACGATCATCTCTTTCAACATCGGACTCTTTTTCAAACATCTTGTTGTCTTTTTTCTTCTCAGGTAACCCATCTGGACTTTGTTTGTCGCTAAACGGCGTATAGTTTGCCTGCTTGTTCATTTTGCTTGCATCAACAGCCGCCATGTCATCAAACATTTTGTCCTTCTTAGCATCCCTTGGCAGACCAGTTTCATAGTCTTTGTCGCTTTTACCAAATGGCTTGTAATTTGCTTGCTTGTTCATTTTGCTTGCATCAACAGCCGCATTGTCTTCCATTACTGAATTAAGTTTTTCTAATACTTTATAAATGTTGTCCATGTTTCCGTTCCTTTAACTGTTCTTGCCTGGAGGGCCGTTTTTGCGATTCTCTGGCGCTGAATCACCAGCGGAACTGGTAACCTTTGGAATCTTGTTAGTACCCATAATTGGGCTATCTGTACTATTAGGGTAATCTGTTGTGTATAGCGGGCCTGATGGGAAAATATCTGGATCGGCACCGCCTGCAATTGTAAAATCACTGCTATATTCATTGCCAACTACTTTGCGCTTATAGGGATCTGCGCCGTAATATTCGCTGGCTTCTTGTGATTCGCTACTGTTTGGCTCATAATCTGAACCTAAAAGTGGATCTGCTTGTGCTTCGTATTTTGCACGTTCTTCATCAATGCTATCAGCATATTGTGTATCCTGTACGCACATTCTATTTGGATCTATGCCTAACAATCGCGCAATCTGTATCATCTGCGGCGGAGTTGTTGGATAGTTAAAAGTCACGTCAATGATTGACATACTTTCGTTTTCAACACCTGGAAAATCCGGAAGTGTTTTCTGGATTGGTGTTTTCTTTGGTTCTGACATTTTAATAACATCAAACTGCTGGAGTTTTGCTTCTAGCTCGTTGACCTGTTCGGCAGTTATATCGCCACAGATTTTGATTCGATAATCAAATGTTTGGCGTGTCTCTGTCAAGTATTGTGCGAATGATTTCATCTTATTTTCCCTCTGTGCAGTATTTAGCAAAATCTGTCTACTTTTCATCTTTGTCTTTGTTTAACAGTCGATCTAAAAGTGCGTTTCTATCAAGCACAACACCGGTTCCTGTAGCAATTTCATTGTCGCTGTTGGCTGCTTGACGAGCATCCAGTGTGGCTTTTTTTAGTTGTAGATCAACCATCTTGAGCTTTTTGTTTAGTTTAGCAGTTTTGGCAGTAATAGCATGCCCAAGCATTGTACTTGCAACCCCAAAGATATCGCTTGCCCAGCGACTGTCAACATTCATTCCTAAATCCATTAAGTCATCAAAGCTCTTGCTTGCTTTGACAGCAAGATCATCCATTTCTTGATCGCTTGCTTCGAGCCCGCGGACCTGTGGCAATGCTGCTTGAACCTTGTCAAGCTCACTGAGTGCATTTTGCATTACAGGATTGTTTTCAGGTGTAGGCTCAGGAACATTGTCTGGCGTCACTTCGTTTGCCAGGCCATCATCCACCGAATCTGTTGGTAATTCAAATAGTTCTTCTAGTTTTCGCGTCATACGAATATTTACCGGCGTTTGCCGCCTTGGCGGAAGATATCGTCTTCGGTAATTACTCTAAATTTCAAGCCATTTCTTGCACACCACTTGGTAGCAGCATCCCACTTGGCATAGTTAACTGCAACAATTGCTTTGTCTCTGTTAGACGCTTTGCTTTCCAGTATGCTTTGTTTCTTGGGCTTGATTTCAATTAGCTCAGTGATAACTTGATTGTGCCGATTCTTATACTGTATGAGAAAGTCTGGGATGTATCGTGTTGGCTTACCAGTAAGTGGATTACGATAAGGAATAACAAGACTTTCACTTGCCCAACTCACAATGTTATCGTTGCTGTCACAAAAGCGCATAAAAGCCAATTCCCATCCACTGCGATATTTGGGTGCTTTTTTGCCTGCATACTTTGCTTGATTTAAAACTGTGTAGTAACCTTGCTGATAGTTATTAGCCATGGGTCACCTATATAAAGACGTTGCGGGCTGCGAATTGATTTGGAGTTGCTGTGGTCTTGATTCCTAGCAGTGTGCTATTGCTGCGTAGGTTGTTTAGGTAATACGCAAGGGTTGCTGTAATTTGCACTTGGTTTTGATTGCTTAGTTCATTTAGCAACGTTTCAACAGGTATACCTGAGTCTTCACTGATAGTAAAAACTGTAAGTGTAAAGTTTTTAGCAGCCAGTGTTTCAGCAAAGATACTATTAAAGAAACTTAGTACGTTATCATACACGTTTGAATCAATAATCAGTTCACGATTGTAAAACTCATCAAACACTCTAACAGTAGGATCAGTGTTAGGATTGGTGTAGTTCACTGTTGACATTGTTATTGTACCTTTGTTTGGCTAGGAACTGTAACAGGGCCGCTGCTTACTGTAGCTGTTGCTGATTTTGGTGTTGCCGGAGCGTTTACGCCAACTGTTTGTTGCGTAGGCTGTTTTGGAAATAGCACACCTTTTGCTGCACCAGGTAAATCTTGTCTGATAGTGCTTCGCAGTGCATCTCTTGTTTCTGTTCTTAAAATTGATTGCAAATCTCTTCCTTTAAACGTTTCAAATGCAGAACCACCTTTTTGTATTGCACCAACTACGCCGGCTAAATTGCCAGCACTTAAATCAGTTACAATGCCTGCGGCGGCATCTATCAAGCCGCCATTACCAAATATAGTGCCTGCACTGCCTGGTCTTGACAACGGCGACTTCACTGTGTCATAACTGCCAGGATTAGCAAAGCTAGGTATGCCGCCATCTGGTTTCGATCCTGTTAACGCACCGTTATAATACTTAACTGTTTCATAATCAAAGGTAAAAGTATTTTGCATGATACCAGCACCTTCTGTGTAGTTGTAAGTATCATGTTCGAATGAACTGATAATAGGATTGATCAGTGTGTATGCTGCCCATTTGTGATCATCAAATCCAAAAATTGTAATGTCACGGAAAAATGCTGGTTTGCCTGCCCTGGCGCCGTCTGTATAACTTTCGCCAATATAACCCCAATCATTGATTTCTCTATCTTGCGTATAGATATCTCTGTAGTTATAAGGATATGCAGCGCCTGGATTAACACCTTGAGCATTTTGTCCTAAACTGCCATTGGTTACTGCCGCGTCCCAATACTTTTGACTAGCATCTTTGTAGTAATACGCATAGTAGTTGTACCACATTGCTCTTGATTGATCACTGGCATCATCATGCATAATACAAGTAATGGGATCATATTCAATTTGTGTTTGTACTTTGCGTTTTCTGTTATACTGATTCATAGTATCAACACTGAACTTGTAACTAGGAAGTTTAACTTCTTTTACAAGCAAACTTAGATTGTCTAAGTCTTGTGTTTGAAATACATTACGCAATTGTGGAATTTGTTGTACATTTAGATTGAATACAACATGGAAGAGAAATTTCCTACGCGGAGCAAGCGCACCGTTGTTACTACGGAACGTCTTGCTAGCATGCGTATAGTCTTTTAAGAAATCGCTGCCAAAAAATCCTTTAAGAAAGTCTTCACCAAAGGCCATAAGTTACTCCTTATTAGCCAGTTACGACGTCGCCTAATGTTCTTCCTACTGTAGAGCCAATGCCTGTACCAAGTGGTGTTTGAACAGCATTATCATAGCGAACTGATATTTCAATAGTTGCTGGATCATTTGAACCATAATCAAGATCACCATAGTTAGCACTTACCAAGAAGCAACCATATAGTTCCCAAGTTTCAAGTACAACTGGTGCGCTTGTGCCGTTGCCACCGTCAAGTACTTCACAACGTGTAGTGAACTTGTAATCAATACCAGAACTAGCTGAAGCCTGCTCCATGGTATCCATTTGCTTTTGTAATTGCTCTCCAATCAGTCTACTAACGTGTCCGCCGGCGTCATCTCTAAATGTTGCTGATACAGCATCCCATGTTTGACGTCCTGCTAGATACATACGACTGTTGTAGATTGGAATTTCGATCTCTTCAAAGTTAATCGTTGGACGATTAAATGTCATTACCTGTTTGGTAAGCTCTGTTCTAGGTGTAGTTACACCAAGGTTTTCAAATACCACACGGTAGCGGTATTTTAGTTTTGGCATTAACAGACCTTGGGTCGGACTTGATTGGTCACTGGCCAAAGGCACTGTCATTCTTGTTAGCGATGATACGGCCATGTTATAATTCTCCTATTACAATATTATTTATCTAAATTTGGCCACAAAAAAATGAGGCCTAAACCTCATTTCTCTGTATTTAAAGTATGTTAAACTGCGGCTGAGCTTGCTACATTACCAGCAGCAATTTCGCCTGTGTTCTTGATTCTAACTGGAATGTAGATGAACTCAACAGCTTTGACTGGCTCAATAGCAACGTCAACGTACAGTTCGTTTCTATCAATTCTAGCCGGTGTGTTGTTTGATTCATCACAAACTACCAAGTAGTCATAAAGTCCGCGCTTGGCTACCAGATCAATCATCAAGCTCTCGATGCTGTTCTTGATTTCATCGCGTGTTGTTTGATCGTTTGGCTCAAACACAAAGTTCTTACCAATAACTTCAAGTCTGCCTCGAATGAATGCAACAAGTCTTGCAACGTTGATTCTATCCAGTGAGCTCTGTGTGTATGTTGTCTTGTTACCATAGTTGAGAATGCCGCTACCCGGAATGAATGTAATTGGGTTGATGCTGTTCTCATACAGTGTATCACGTAGACCTTGGCGGATTGCTGTTTGAACAAATTCGCCTGATTGTGCATCCACATAACCTAACTGACTTGCGTTGTCAACCGTTCCGCGGCGTGTACCTGCTGGTGCCAACCATGGATAAGCAACATCATCTGAACGTACAATTGTTCTCAATATCATATGTGATGGTGGAGCAACCACTGTAGCACCACTTAGATCAGTTGTTTGACAACTTGGATAGAACACACCAAAGTATGGATCTGCTGTTGTTAAGCCGTCGCCGTTTGCGTTAGTTGCCCAGTTAGTAACGTCTGTGCCATTGTCTGCTAAACGCATTGGAGTATCACCAATAACAAACGCTGTATTGTTACGCTCGTTGTTCAGTGCTACCATGTTGTTTGCAAGTTCTTCGTAGTTTGGACATGCAATCAAGTTGTATATCTTCTGCTCTTCACGTAATTCCTGTGTGCCATCGATACTGGATTTCAATGCTGCAACAACAATTGATCTTACAGCTTTGCGTCCTGCATACATAGCACCGTTGCTTTGTACTCCACTTGCTGTTACCCATGCATCTGTCACTGTAGGCAATGCACCATATGTAGAGAATGGGAAGTCTGTGGCGTTAAAGTAGTTTGTTTGGAAACTCTTTACGTTAAAGCCTGAACGTCTCATGTTCCAAACCAATGTACCTTCCGGATAAAGTGTAGGATCCGGCTTGTCTAAGTCAACATAATCGCTAGTTAGCAAACTAACAATAGTTGGAATGTCGTCTGTGATTGGATCAGTTGTTCCGTTACCGGCCCAACGTACATCAGCAAACAGTATACCATTTTGTGTTGTTTGATCTGAATTGTCAATTAACACCCATTGATCCACTGAATCAACACTCTGCCATCTGTAAAGTACAGGATAGTTGTCTAAGTCTGCTGTGCTTAACCAAAGATCGCCATACACCAATGCACTCTTAGCAGCGTCGTTCTGTGTTGTTGGGTTAGATGCGCTAACAATTGGTCCTGTGGCATTTGTAGTGGTAAGATTAAATCCTCTAATGTCTGAAGTGACATTTTGGTAACCTTTCCATGTACCACCACTTTGTATCATGATATCCGCTTGATCGGTTGAACTGTAATACCAGTATGTACCGTCTGCTGGATCAATGCTAGGTGCTGTTGCATTTGCAGTGTAAACTGGTGTTGACCCAAATCCAAGTGGTATCCAGTTACTCAGGATCACATCGCTGTCATTGCCAGATCGTACTTGACCAGTTGCAACTGAAGTTGTAATACCAGCATCAGTGACTGGCGTGCCAGTTGTGTTTTTCAGTACAATAGTACCGCCTAGTGTGTGTTCAATTTGCACTGCACCAGATGATAGTACTCTTGCTGTGGTGTTGGCAACATTTGCTGCAGTAAATGCTGCAACAAAGTCTGCGGCAGTAGTTCCACCTAGTGTTGCTGTAACTGCTGTTGTTAACACTGTGCTGTTCTTTGCACTTGCTTGAATTGTGTATTGATCTGAACCAGTAAATGTTGGAGTAAATGTTGCACCTGTTACCAATGTTGCACCAGTTGAGTATCTTTCAAATAGTTTGTAGGTATAAGTGTCGTTGCCGCTCACATCATTTTGTGCATAAAGTGCGCCGGTAGCAATGTTAGTTCCGCCGCCTGCTGGATCAAGATTTTTCAATGCTGTTTGATCGTTTGCATAAACTGGTACGTTCTGTGTTACAAAAGTATCAGTTGTTGCATCATATTCTCTAACAACCAAGTTTGCACCTGAGTTTACATTGTTTGTCTTGGCCCACACACTACCTGTTGGATGAGGCTCTGTGCCTGTTGCAGCCCAACTTGGGTTAGTATAGCTAGGTGACATCTGCAATACTGGAGCAAAATAAGGCTTGGTTGCACTTGCTGTAATTCCTAGCTCAGTGAGCAGTGTAGCATTGTTACCATTCTCAATCATCAAAATACCGTTACCGTTATCAGTTGATCCGTCGTTTGTACCAGCACTGTCAACAAAGATGTTTAACTTACCATTAGAAACAGTAGCAACTACACCTGCGATAGAGGCACTATTAATATCGGAAGCCATAGCTGTTATTGTTGTTCCTGCCAAGGTCACTGTAACGTCGTTTAATAAGATACTGTTACCGTTAGTCAATGTTGGGTTACTAACTGTACTAATCACTGTTGGCCATGAATTTTTCCATTCGTCACTGCCTACTAGTACCCAAGTGTTAGCTGTAACACTGGCTGCTGTATTTCCTGGTGACTTATAGTATACTGGGTTGTTTATGTTGGTTGTTACAACTGCGTAATCACCAATGCTGCCAATTGACGTCTTAGGCACGCCGCCGTCAAGGTCGCTAGTGTTAGTGATGACAATAGGTGTTTTAGCTGTAAATGTTTCGGTTGTAGCACTCCACTCAAATGTGCCCCAAGCTGTTGTACCAGTGTCTAACCAGTATGTTCCATTAGCCGGATCGCCAGTTGGACGAGTCAATGATGCTGTTAGCTCACTGAGGTCGATATCAGCTCTTTGAACGTATGCTCTGTTGCTAATACCCAATACTGAGTATGCTGCAAGCAATCCGTATTCGTTAAGCTCGTAACCGTTAATGCTTGTACCAGCACTGGTGCTGTAGAAGAACGGTGTACCAAATGTTGCTGCTAAGTCTCTCTGTGATGTAATCAAGTAAGGCTTGTTTGCATTGGCTGCTGTTGTACCGGCTGCAACGCCGACACCTGCTCCACTTACCTTGTTTTGCGCTGTTGCAACAAGTATAAACGGAACTGAATTAGTTGGGGCTGGAAGATAGTTACTTTCGTCGATGATGGTAACTTCTACGCCTGGGGATGTTAGTGCCATGTTTTTCTTCCTTTATGTAAAGTATTCTCTAATGATATTTATTTAAATCTACTAAAACCGCTGGTTAGACCTGCCCTTTGCAAAGGTTTTGAGGTAAATATCACTATGGATCGCCCATTATGCACCGCATGTAACAGGAAATTTGCCGCTGTCAATTACAGAAAAGGCAATCGAACACACTATCGCAAACGTTGCGACAGTTGTGAACGAAAAAATAGAAAGATGCGAGCACCAAAACCAAGATGGCAACAGAGCGGATTTAAGAAAAAACTAGAATGCGACAGGTGTAGTTTTAGAGCAATAAGTGGCGCACAAATATTGGTATATCATTTAGACGGAAATCTCAATAACAGCAACCTTGCCAATTTGAGAAATGTATGTTTGAACTGTACTGTGGAGATTACCAAATTGGATTTACCGTGGCAGGTTGGCGATCTCAGCGAGGACTAGTTTTTCAAGATCTGCAATAGTGCCTTCGTTGTAAAACGTAGCAGAAAACTTGTTGTTCATGTCAATCCATTTGTATTCACTTGGATGCACATCATACTCTTCCATTAGGTTACTGCCAGTTGTATTGTCTAACATAGCACAGCCATACCACTCAGGAATGTCGCCTCGTTGTACACGCCAAATCTCTCCGCCTAGTTCACGGATCATGTTTTGCTCATTCCTAAAGCGCACATCGGGTATTACATAGTTTCCTGGATTGTCCAGTATGGTCTTTTTAAGGAGGCTTACCCAGACTCCGTCAGCAAAGCCATTACGCATGCAATCAGTGCCAAATAACTGAAGAACCAAACGAGGAGTGATTTCCATTTTCGTTTCATCAGTCCAAAAGTCGTCTCTTTGTTCTCGCCACTGTCTTGACTCATCTGTGTCTCCTTCTAGCAGTGCTCTATCCCAACCAAAGATTGTGCTTACGCCATCTTTTAGTTTGTCAGCGAAACTTACTTTTTTGTATCCCTGGTCAACCAACACGTCAGCAACAGTTCCTTTGCCGCTACTGATAAGACCGCAAATTCCTATAATCATAAGCATTTCCTTATTTCATTATAGGGAACTTTTTGTTTTACTAGATCACAAATTGTTTCAATTTTGAGATTGCTTTTGTCCAGTATGTATTGATTTTTTTCTATCCATTGGTCACGAATGTCATAATCGTACGCATAACCTAGTATATCACGGTATTCCAGCCCTATCCATTTGTCTAGTATGATTTTATTTGCGGATTTAAGTTGTTTGTTATTGTGCTTGTAGTGAGCTGATGCAATCAGGTATATCATGTAATTGTCGGCTTCCGCTTTATCTTTGTGTTCTAGTATTTTATAAATGTTGTCTGTGGCCCTGAAAAATTTTGAGGACCATTCGTAATTCTTGTAAAAATTTGCACTGGTTGTAAAACTCAATAGATTGTTTGTGCTAACAATATCAACCATGTGGTCGCTATATTTGTCTAGGAACGGCAGATAGTAATGAGTTTTTACAACGTGATCTTTATTGTCTGTGATTGTTTTTTCAATGTTCTCTTCTAGTAACGCAAGGTCTTTAGGATTTGATACTCTGTGTGACTGTGTTAAATCAAACAGGGCGTGTGCGTTGCCATGCTTTACAATTGACCGACCAGCGTCATCTATTTTTGTAGGATTGATATTACTCAGTAGATCAGGATTACTGGACAGTATTGAAGAAAGTATTGTATCGCCGCCGTAGCCGCCTTGCCAGCGAAGCATTTTAAGCATTTAATTTCAGTTCCACAGTTCTGTGTTTTTTGCTGTGTACAATTACATCAACAATTTGATAATCTGTGCCAATGCTGTTAACAGTGTCTTGACCTGTACGCAAATCAAAAATTAATCTTGTGTTTTTATTGCTGTGCTTGCGAATAAAGTCAGTGTAAGTGCTCATTGGATAGTGTGCTCCACAGCTTTTGAAACTGAAAATTAAATCAAATACCCAATCGTCAAGAGTGTTACAGTTCTCAGGAGTGAAGTGTGTGCGTGTTAGGCCAAGTCTATCCCATTCTGCGTTGAGCTGTTGCTTGCTGTGATAGTAAGCAAAATTATCAGCCCGGTCAAACTTGGTGTCCCGCGATTGTAGGTCCTGATTGTCTTCACTAATACCTTCAATGAGGTAAACATCAGTGTTGTACGCTTGTTGAAACCATAAACTATCGTATGCTTGTCCGCAACCAATTTCGCAACTGTTATGGATAGAACAATTGAGATACTGATTAACTGCATCCCATTGTAATTTTTTACTGTCGATATAGTCTTGGTCATCCCAGATTTCCATCCAGGTATTACCGTTACTGACTATTGGTATTTGTGTCATCGTAATTCTGTAACTCCAAGATGTTGCAACGTCTGTTGTAGTAGATCAATCTGTCGTTTGCAATCTTCTAGTGCATGATGACTGGCCTTGGGCTTAGGCAAGTCTGGATACAAACTATATACCGTTCTTGCATCACGCACACGCCAAAACTGCCACGGAACCGGAATGCCTTCTTGCTTGTAGGCATTTTCAAGTATAACCATATCAAATGTTGTGCCGTTGGCCCAGATAAGATTGCAGTGAAAACACAGTTTGCCCAGTTCTTCCAGTGCTTGTTTAAGAGTAATACGACCTTCCTCCCCAAACGCTTCAGCTTGTGCTTCAGCAGGTTGTCCGGCCCACCACTCAATAGTAGAATCATCAACATCTCGATTGGGTTGACTGTTGATGTCAACACGGGCATAGTAGTCTTGTGAGAGGTACCCAGAGCCAGTTGGATCAAAAGTCTGAGCGGCGATGGTGAGAATACAAGCATTGGGCGTTGTACTCACTGTTTCCAAGTCAATCATAATATCTGTCATGCTCTTAGTTTAACACAACAACAATCAATGTCAACCTTTATTTGATTCTTTGTACAGCCAGTCAGCATACTGTTTGTTAATAGCAAAGCTGTTGTGGTGACCATCACGATTCACATAACAACTGTGAGATATGAATTGCCCAAATTGCTCAGTGAACATATCACTATGTGGATCTGCTCCGTTTTGAAAATCTTCCAAGGTAGGCCAATCAGGACCTTTTAGATTGTTGTAGTCTTGCTTGACAATGTGCTTTCTATCTATGTGTTGGTAGTCAGCAAAGTACATCTTGGTATCGAAAAAGTAAACGTTTTGATCATGTAAAAATATTCTTTCACTTTCAGTCCAGTTCCACATTGGTAATGCACATTCAATTGCATTGTTCAGTCGATGTTGTAAGAAGTAAGAGAAATTTTCTTCGTCGCCATCTACATGTTGTGTAAACACACCGTCCTTTAGCCTGCGATGTAGGTAAGAATACATAACAAAGGTATTTTGTACATCAAATAATTCGCAAGCCCGACTATGTACCAAATGCAGTGTATCATTGCCAGCACCATCCATCCCTAAGTTTAGAGTTGGGATTGAAAAATGCTCTGCTAACTGACTACACCAACTGTGTTCAACTGGCCCACCAAGGTTCACGGTAAAACTATCACCTACACAAATATTAACAGGCTGATCACGGTACTGTTCGTACTCAGGTCCTCTAAAACCCCAACTGTTAAATTGATAATCAAAATCTTGAATTGGATAATCGTAGAAATCACGGCCATGATGTCGTGGGTTATCCATACCGCTATACTGATTTACATAATTGGATTTGCGGGTGTAGTACTCTAAATCATTTATCAGCATATGATGCCTTTGAGTTAGTGGTTACTTTCGGGTCTTGACAGTTTTCCTTGGCTTAACTGTGCCTTTGAGACTGCTCTTTGGTTGCTTGTAGGCTTTCTTGACTTTGCCGCCACTGGTCACTGATGCTTTGCGCATCTTGTTAAGCATGCCCAACAACTTGCTTGCTGGATTTACTCTTTTGGTCTTGGCTGATTTGCGAGCTGCTTGCTTGGCTTTGGTTTTGCGAGTCACTTTCATTTGCGCTCGCTTCTTTTGATCGATTGGCTTGTCGCAGTCCTTAGCATTGCCAACAACACGGCCGCTTCTTGCGCCAGTGGTGCAACGCCATTTTGTTTTTAGTTTGTTGCCTGCTCGACTAAACACCATTTCATGTTCAGTGATAAACTCTTCTGCTCGCATTAGCCAATCACCCAAGTAAGTGGCTGGCTTCCATCTACATAGTTTTTCAGCTCTTCAATTTTAGCATCCATAATAGCGTTGCCTTCTGCTTTCATTTGCGCACCGTTCAGTGCAGTGCCGCCTTGTGGACCTGCAATAGTGGCAAATTTTTCACGAGCTTCACCAATAATCAGTTTACAGTTGCCGACCATGTAGTCTTTCATCCACTGTGATGTTGAAAAATCACTGAGCAGTTGTGCTTCTGGACGAAGATTGTAGCACCAAAGTAACACAATCTCACCTGATCCTTTGATGTCGCGCATCAGTGTAAGCTGTTTGCTTGCAGTGTTGTAATTGTAGTTTAGGAATCCACCAAACATTTTTGCAGTTAGTTCAACATACTGTGAATAAAAATCATATGTTGCGAGGCCACCCATTTGGTTGCCGTTTAACAAGTATGTGTTGAGTGCGGCTGCGCTAAATGGTTCAAAGGCACTGCCTTCTCCGCCATTGTCCCATCCGATGGTGCGTCTAAATACCTGACGCACAGTTTGTATTTCGTTGGGCAGTGTATAAACATTCACACCATCTTGCAATTTTAGAAAAGTATAACTTTCTTCAAATGCATTTTCTGCTCTTTGGCGATATGTGCCTAAAGCTCGTTGATATGCACCTTCGTAATGATCTGCATCCAATTCCAAGTCAATGATGCCCTCGCCAAGTTGTAACTTTACAAAATCGATAGCTTCTTGTTTGAGTGTTTCTAGGGTTTGATCAAGTGTTTCTGTTGCCATTTATACTGTCCTTATACAGTATTTAGCATGATCACCAAGCCTTGAGCAATACCACATGTTCGTTCCCACGCCCGTTATACTTAACTTCGGTGGCTTTGATGTCTGCAAAGAACTTTCTATTGGCTTGCTTTCCACTGGCCATCAGTGCTTTCAGTTGCTCTGCTGGCTTGCGCAGTGTTTTCATAACGCTTTTGTTAGGATCAAAGCCAATCACACTGTTGCTTTTGACATTGTAAGCCTTGAGCATTTCATCAGCAATCACATAGATCAGTTTGCGTGTCTTTGTATTATAAAGCCAAGCCTCACTGCCTTCAACTAGCTTTTCAGGTGATACACTGGTAAGTCCTAACTCTGCAAACTCTTTGAGATATTTAAACTTGCGAACCAACTGTGCTGGTGTCTTTGTTTTAACTGCACGTGGCTTGCGCTCTACTTTCTTAACTTGTACATAACTAGCACAATCAGCAACTGCACGTTCAAGAAACTTTTGTAATGCACGAATTTGCAATTTGCCAAGATGTGCATACGCTTCGGCAAGTTGCGAAACCATGTCTTGTTCATGCTCGGTCATTTTAGCAAGTTCTTTCTTGCTAGGTGAATTCATCAATTCAGTGATTTCGCTAAGATGATTCTTGAATGGCGTTGCAATTAAGTCAACTGTCTGCGGAGGACATCCTTCGTTGCGCAGTGTATTCATAATTGAAAACTTATCCGGATCCTTGTACCCACCGTTAACAAACTGGTCCATGACTTCGTCGCACATACCGCCAATCCACATGGTTTTGTCACGCATGTTTTCTTGGATTGTTCTGCGCACCGCTTCTGGCTTGTCATTGTCTACTGCTAGTACAACATCTGGTTCAGTTTTAGCAATAGCTTCAGCAATCTTGCGGCGTATCATATCACTTACAGGAAAGACTTCGCCACTTGTACCTTCAAGTGTTTGCCAGTATGCATTGTGATCAGGATGTAAATCAGGCATGCCATTGCGCAAACAACGTGCATGAATACCAGCATAGATCATACCTGAATGCCCGTGCTTCTTAACCAGTGCAATATCACCTTTGCTGTACTGTTCGTCTTTCATCCAGGCAAGAAGATCTGGCATAAGTTCGATGGCTTTTTTATCTCCGTAATAAAAGTCAATACATTTGCGCCTGTAAACATGATAGGCTTGACCACTCATCTTCAACGCATCAGCCCAACTAGGATCTGTGTTAGTGCGCTTGCGCCGTACTGCTGGTGCTTTTTTGCGGGCTATCTTTTTACCACGAAGTGCTGTTAGTGCCATTTGTTGCTCCTAATTTTCTAACTTATATACCATTATAACACATCTACAGTGTATGTCAACCAAATAATATTTTCTCAAACACAATAAAAAGGTTGACCTTTTGATTATATATGCTATACTGTATGTACAGTTAGAAAAGAGGAGTTGAATATGTCTTACTTAGGAAATCCAACAATGAGTCCTGAACTGGGCGAGTTTATCATGGCACGGCGTGCTGAAGCAGAAGAATTCAGCAAACAGCCCGGTTGCTATATGGGTATGATGCCTCATCCAGATGAGTTTGTGTATTGGAACAGTCGTGTTCCTTCAGGTACACTTGCTGAATTCAAGCGTATTGAGCTTGAAGAAAGTGTTTACTACGCTGTAGCAGATGCATACAGCAAGAGCTATGCTCGTAATTTGCGTCTCAGTGTTTGGACCGATGAAGAACTTGAGGCAGAGTTAGACGCCGCTTGCGCAATGATTGACATGCAAGAGGAGGCAGCATAATGTTAGTAGCAATAACAGCGTGTTGGTTATTTTTTGTTGGGTCTGTTGGCTTGTTTGTGCTTGGGTATGACCCCACACAGAGCTTTTTAGTAGCAGGTACTGTAATTGGCTTATTTGGATTTGCAGTATTGTGCTTCGAATTTGTGAGGACTTTGTTCAATGGTAGATAGTAAAACAATTCAGTTATATGAACAGCGCATTGCACGTTGCTTTGGTATGGCAGAAAAATTTACCCCGGACACCTGGGGGCATGAGTTTTGGACACGCACTGCAATGGTCTTGCTACATAAATTAAATCTCATGCTTTGCGATAGCGAGGATAAAGTTCATGGATAATGAAACTATGCTAGGACTCAGTTTCGAGCCATTCCTTGATGGAGTACAACTTGTGCTAGACTTTGGCCAATACGAGTTGAGTATTGTGCAACACAGCAGAAGCTATGGCGGCACAAAAGGACTCTATGAAGTGTGCGTATTTGAAGGCAACAACCTAGTTGAGCTACCGGGTATTACCCTGCCGGGAGATACGATTAAGGGTTATTTAAAACTCAGTGAAGTAGTAGGTATTGTTAAAAAGATGCACACAATCACCAAAGTAGAACCCAAGAAGGTATCAGCATAAGCGATAAATACATGCAGAGGAATACTGTATGCCACGCTTGAGTTTATATCGCCCCAATCGTCAAAACGATTACAAATTTATTGACCGCACTGTTATGGAAATGTATCAGGTTGGCGGTGTTGATATGTTTGTTCACAAATATCTTGGACCACAGCCACACGGCGATGATAGTTCAAGCGTAAGTGGCGGTACTCAAGACGCAACACAACCTGCTTACAGCACAGAATCTCCGCTGTTTATTGAAGATTTGTTTTTGCTAGAAAACAGAGATCGCAAATATGATGACGACGTTTATCAAATGCGCGGTGTGTACAACTCGCAGGACATTGACTTTGATCTAAGTCAATTTGGATTGTTCCTAAACAACGATACATTGTTTATTACATTCCACTATAACTTTATGATTGACACACTTGGTCGCAAACTGATGAACGGAGACGTACTTGAGTTACCAAACCTCAAAGATTTTCATCCTCTCGACAGCGGCATTGCTCGTGCAATTCCAAAATATTATGTAATACAAGATGCTGCATTTGCTAGCGAGGGCTTCAGTCAAACTTGGTTACCGCATCTATGGCGTGTAAAAGCAACACCACTGGTAGGTGCTCAAGAATACAATGATATACTCAATAAGCCCTTTGAAGTTGAAAATATTTGGGACAATGGAAACTATTATCCTCAAGGTAGTATTGTACTCAGCGGGGAAACCTACTATAAAGCAATAGATGATGTGGATCCTGGTGTAGAGATTACTGATACAACCAAGTGGCAAGAGTTTGTACCCAAAGATGAGTTACACACTTTTGGTACAGTGGTTAAAGATACAGAAATCAACGATGCTATTCTCACACAGGCACAGTACGAAGTTCCACTTAGTGGTTACGACACTGTTAAATTTTATATTGTGCCAACAAACGAAGATGGTACACCTGCAGATCCAAACAGTTACACAGTTGACAACACAGGCATCACAGTTGATACAACCAATGTTGATGTTGATGGTCAACCACAAAGCCCAAGAGCAAACGGTTATACACTAGGTTACTTAACAGGTGATGGTATTGCACCAAACGGGTTACCTGTTACACCAGGCACAAGTTTCCCAGGAGGCGCACAAGAAGGCGACTTTGCACTTAGATTAGACTATTATCCCAATAGACTTTTCCGCTTCAACGGCGCACGTTGGGTTAAGTACGAAGACGATGTAAGAACAGACTTGACGCCTGGTATTCAGAATGAAACACTGCGTAGCGGTTTCGTTAACAATACAAACGAAACACCAACTGAGGATCGAGGCAATATTCCACAGCGGCAAGCACTTAGTAAACTACTCAAACCTGAGGCTGACAATTAATGGCACTACAACAGTTCTTTTATGACGAACAAATACGTAGATTCTTACTGCAAGTAACCAGAGTGTTTTCAAACTTTCAGGTTGAGTATGGTCGCGATGCTGACACCAATGCCAAGACACTGTATAGAATTCCTGTGCGCTACGGAGATGCAACTCGGCAGGCTGCTACTATTATGCAGCAAAACAGTGCAAATGCATTGCCAAGTACTCCGCTAATTACATTTCACGTTACAAACTTAAATTATGCGCGAGATAGAATACAAGAACCATACTTTGTAGAACAACAAAATGTAAGGCAACGTTACTGGGATACCGATAGCGAGAGTTACGAAACCACACAAGGCACTGCATTCACAATTGAAAAGTTAATGCCGGTTCCTTACGATCTTGAAATAAACGTTGACCTTTGGACCAGTAACACCAATCAAAAACTGCAAGCTCTAGAACAAATACTAACACTGTTTAACCCAGGGTTGGAAATACAAAGCACAGACAACTTTATTGACTGGACCAGTCTCAGTGTAATGTATCTTGAGCAAGTAACATGGAGTTCAAGATCAATACCAATGGGCACAGATGATCCAATTGATATTGCTACAATGCGTTTTGTGATGCCAATTTGGATATCGCCGCCAGCTAAAGTTAAAAAACTTGGAGTTGTACAAAAAATCATTGCCAGTGTATTTGATGCGAGCGGCGACTACGCTGATGCAATTTACGACAATGATTTGCTAATGGGAACGAGACAAAAGTTTACCCCGTTTAACTATCAAACACTTTTGCTGGGCAATCAGTTACAGGTGCTGGAGCCGAGTAAGGTTGTACTAAACAACGAAGGTGTTCAGGTGCCAAGTGCTCCACCTAGTAACTTGATGTGGCATACTGTTGTTGACTTGTACGGCAGTATGAGAAATGGTATCAGTATGGTACAACTAGACAATCCATATGATGATAGTATTATTTCTGGAACTGTTGCTTATCACCCAACAGATGATAGATTCTTGCTGTTCACTGTAGATATAGACACCATTCCACAAAATACATTGGATGCTGTTAATGCTATTGTTGATCCGCAACGCAAAGGGCCAGGAACCACAGCCGGATTGCCTGCTGCTTCTGCAGGACAACGCTATTTGTTTATTACCAACTCAACAGGAAGTGCAACCGGAAATGCAGAAGCATGGAGAGGCACAGACGGATCGCCGCTTGTAGCCAATGCCAATGACATTGTTGAATATGACGGCACAAGATGGAACATAGCATTTGACAGTTCAAATATTAGCAGTGTACAATATATGGCCAATCTAACAACCAGTGTGCAATATCGCTGGGCAGGAGGTGAGTGGCTCAAGAGCTTTGAAGGACTATACCCCGAAGGTGAGTGGAGTTTGGTACTTTGATTGACGCTGTTGGCGTTTGGTTTTACAGTGTAAACACCAATAGATATCTATATCTACTACGCAATGATCCAAAAAATCCCGGATGCTGGGGATTGCCAGGTGGCAAAGTTGATCCTGGCGAAAACCTACAAGAAGCAATACAACGAGAATGTCAAGAAGAAATTGGCATGTGGCCCGAAGTTATCAAACTTGTGCCCATTGAAAAGTTTACCAGCACGGATGATTATTTTAGTTATAATACGTTTTTCTGTTTGGTTGGAACCGAGTTTACACCTGTGCTTAACAACGAACATCATGGGTATGCTTGGGTTGAATCTGGTGTGTGGCCAAAACCGTTACACCCGGGTCTGTGGACCACAATTAAATTTGAAGAAGTTTTAAATAAAATTAATACAGTTAAACAGTTTCATATATCACAGTTTGATACAAAACTGCCGTAAGTACATTGGGAAAAATTTACATTCTCTTTCCACACATTAGGAGGCGAAATATTATCGCTCACGTGAACAAATTTCACACCAGGGTAGTTTGCGATCACACGGTTTAACTGATTCACTGAAGTTTCATCAACCTCGCCAGCTGCGTTTGTACCGTCAACCCCAATTAAATACACTTCTTTATGCCCATCAAAACATGCCATCCAAGTAGCTACAGCAACACTACGTCCTCTTTCGCCGTATGGAACAAGATAAAATTCTCCTGGTGTGTTGATACAGTTTCGTGCATTGCTATACACGCTGGTCTTCTCAGTATACTCAATCTCTACCAGTTTCTCCAACGTAGGAATATCAAACTCAACATAGAAGTCGCATTTCATTTCTTCCCACACTCCTTCGCTGCCATAACTTTGCAGACGTTTGCGAGCTAGGTGCCCGCCTTTGTGTTTTTCAATGTTGTTGCTGAGATTGAATTTGCCGTGTAATTTTGTAGTGTAACGACTGGCACCGTGCCCAATTACAGCAGCCCGGCCCGAGATATGTTGATTTTGGATAGGGTTGTCAATCCATTCACGCTCTTGATGTTTTTTGCCATCTTTGATTGTGTTACTGATAATAACAAACTCACCGTCGTAGTCTGCTCGATATCTTTCTGACATTACATTCGACCTACTAGTACTTCAATAATGCCTGCACCAAGATCGGTTTTTGATTCAATCGCTTTTCCAATTGCACTACCTGCTGGTGGATTTGTAGCATTAGTCCAGGCACAAGCATGTCCGTGTGTATTACTGCTTATAAGTATATCACCTTTGTTAAAAACGCCAATAACCTTGCAAGGTACACGCCCTATTAGGGCAACATCAACTACATGGTCTGCTTCGAGTTCATTATTCATTAAGTGTGCTGGATTCGTAGAAACTATACCAGCAATTCGACGACTGGTTATCCCAGTTGATTGAGTTACTTCTGCTTCGCCGCCTAGCTCGACCACAGTGCCTGGTTCATAGTCTGCATCTGAAGTGTATTTTTCAGCCAAGTCAGCGTAACGTGCTGCGGTTGCTGTACCAGTAATAACACCAGCAGTGAAGTTGCCACTGCCATCTCTAGCAACAATGGTACTAGCTGTGTTAGCACTTGTGGCATTACTGGTAATTGTTACACTACCACTTGCACCGCCGCCTGATAATCCTGTACCGCTTACACTAACATTCGTAATATCACCTGCGTTAGTAGTATAACCTGCACCGTTTGTAAGTTGATTGTTATTAGTTACGTTAGTGGCGCCTGCGGCTATGCCATCTAACTTTGTGCCATCAGTGGCAACATCACGACCATCAACTGTACCCGATACGGTGATGCTGCCAGTTACGTCAATGCCTGTGGCTGTGGTGGCGAGTTTGGTACTACCATTAAAATTAAAATCACAAGCGTTACCGTTCAAAAATCTAGCCAATACAGTATTACTGGTATCAGCTATGATAACTCCAGCACCATTGCTGCGAAGATTTAAGTTGCCTGTACCCGCGTCATCAAGGTAGCTACTGCTACCATCGTGGTACACTTGCAAGTCAGAGCCAGCACCGAAGATAGCCTTGTCATTGTCACCAAAAGACACGTTACCAGTAACTGAACCGCCAGTAGTCATCAGCGCACCAGCGGCTGCAACATTGGTTGCATCAGTTACATCTGCAGATGCTTCTATACCATCTAATTTTGTTCCATCTGTTGCAACATCACGACCATCAAATGTACTATTGGTTGTGATAGCACCAGTCATTGCACCACCGGTCTTAGGTAAAGCAGCATCAGCAGTTGTGCCTTGAGCCGCTG